>JAAHTG010000180.1_pt2 | contig 32333 bp, 23 predicted proteins | sample 6116081 | NCBI WGS metagenome assembly JAAHTG01 (sample SAMN13939989, study PRJNA603662) | sponge metagenome | isolation source: marine sponge | host: Mycale hentscheli | place: New Zealand | collected 2005 | reverse complement strand
TTACGATTATTATCTACGGTCTCGTGTAAGTTCTTACAATGGTCTAACTATAGTATATCAAACCACTACCGGCAGCCAAGTATACTTCTATTCAAGTAACAGCACAGACCTAGCGTGGGTTCCAACTCTGTTTGATGTAACACCTTCGAGTTTGTACGTTCCGAGTCATGGTATAACTGAGCCTACGGTCGTTACCGTTACGGCTACAACAGGAACTTTGCCTAATGGTCTTTCTAGTGGGGCGGCTTACATAGCCAGTCGTTTAGACGACAACAGGCTTACCTTTACAACTACAACTGGTTCAAACATTGGGTTTTCAACCAGTGGCTCTGCGAACCTTGTGTATAGAGTTCAAGGAACTCTTTCAAACCCAACAGGCAACACGATTGAGATTCCTGGAAACACTCTTCTAGAGGGTTCTGCTGTTGCATATGATATAGACGGAGGAACTGCGATTGGTGGTTTGTCTGATGGCACTACTTACTATACTGCCTTTAAATCTGGAGACAGGTTTCAATTATCTACTACCGCCAACCCGTTTGGCGTATCCGGTGCTGTCTTGGCTCAAAACAGTAGTTTTTGGGTTAGTCTAAGTTTTAATAGAATAACCATAGACGGAACTAATCCGTTTACTACAGGCGATGCTGTTCAATATTCTTCCTTGAGTCCAATCATTGGTTTAAACAACGGCCAAATTTATTGGGTCGAAGTTTCTAGTAGTTATATTTATCTGTATAACAGTAAAGCGGATGCCTTGGGCGGAGTTTCTGGTAATCGAGTAAATCTACGATATTACGGCTCTGGTCGTGGAACTTTTTCAGAGCTTAATGTTGTAGACCTTACTTCTGTTCCTTCCCCCTCCGAGACGCAAATTTTATTGGCAGATTACGTCGGCGCTGCAGATGGAAACTATGTGGTTTCTTCCACAGCAGCCGACGGGTTGTCGTTTACTTTTGATGCGGGTAACGTAATTGAGGCTCGAACTACGTCGGTTACTGCGCAAGCTGTTTTCGTTGCTGATTTAAATGCTTTGTACATTGCAAACCACGGGTTTATTTCAGGGGACGCAGTCGTGTACACGACAAGCGGAACCACAAATATCAACGGGCTTACAAGCGGGGACACGTATTACGTAGTTCGGAAGAACAAAGACTTTCTTCAGTTTGCAACAAGCGAAGATAACGCAAGTCTTGGCACAGTTATTTCTTTGTCAGAGACAGGGTCTAGCTCTAGTGAGTTAACAGGAACTGTTACGTTGCAACCAACAACTATTGTTGGTTCGTTTAATGGACAAGGAGCTGTTTCATTTACAGGAGGTACAACGACACTGAACGGTGAAGGAACCTCGTTTACGTCTTACTTTAACAAAGGCGATACAATATTTGTAAACATTCCGGAGACCACACAGGGGCCGACTACAATTACGGGCTTTAACTCGAGCACTGATTTGTTTACCGCCGCCGATCACGGTTTGACTACAGGCGATGCACTAAGATTTGCTGGAGACGGGGCCCCGGGAAACATAAACTTTGCTAACTTGTATTTTGCTAATGTAGCAAGCACCAGCACCTTTAGTGTTCATTACACTAAAACTGATGCCGACGCGAATACGAACAAAGTGCAGTTAACCTCTATTGGAACGAATGCCACGGTGACCGGCATGACTGACGCTGGTAGTGTGCATGAGGCTACCATTAATTATGTTAACTCGGATGGTCAAATTACAACAGAGGAAGCGTTGCCGGCAACTAGCCAAACGAGTATCGACTATCTACAAAACACGTCTCTGTTGTTGCGTCCTGATGGGTTTGCTTTGCATCGTCCTTACGATGGTGGAGTAGAATTAATTCCACCTACTAACCCTGACAGTCAAATGATTCGTCAAACTCGTAAGTATTTCCGTTATCAGTCAGGTAAAGGTATTCAGGTCTCGTTTGCTGTAAACTTTAGTCCAACTTCTCAGATTGACAGCTTTACGAGATCTGGAGATGTGGGAACCATTGTTACACGGTTCCCGCACAGACTAAGTACCGATTTGTCAATTTTTGTCAGTGGTTCTACAAACACTAACACTGACACACTAGGAACAATTACTCTCCCCGTTTCAGTGTCTCCTAATTTAGACAATGATAACAAGTATCACATAGATGGAGAGATCCCTACTACGTATACATTATACGAAGGTCGCACCTATAAATTTGACCAGAGCGGAAGTTCTAACTCTGGTCATCCGTTACGCTTTTCAACCACACAAGATGGAACACATGGAGGAGGCGTAGAATACACAACAGGTGTGACAACTGTTGGAACTCCCGGCACCTCTGGAGCGTACACTCAAATCGTAGTCGCAACGGATGCGCCCACTCTTTACACTTATTGTAGTGTACATCCTGGCATGGGTTTTGACGTTTCTACGCCAGTAGACCCAGATAACAATCAAGCAAATCTTTGGAACGGTCTCCACTCAGTTATAAGTGTTGTAGATGATTTTACTTTTACTCTACAGTTAGACGGTACTCCGTCAGACATCTCTGCTTTTGGTGTGGTTGAGTATTACGTAAACAGTTGGGAGAATAGTTCTTTACGTTGCGGTTTGTTTGATGACCAAAACGGGATCTTTTTTGAGTTCGATGGCACCGACTTGTACGCTTGTCGAAGAAGTTCAATTCAACAAATCAGTGGTTATGCAAATGTTGAATTTAGGTCTAGTGCGGTAACTGGCATCGACACTCAGTTTAGCACTCAGCTAAACGTTGGTGACTATGTAGTGATCAAAGGTCAGAGCCACCGAGTTTCTAAAATTGAAAGCGACGAGCTGATGTATATTACACCAAGCTATCGTGGGGTAGGTGCTCAAAAAGTTATTGTCACTAAATCTGTGACAACAAGGGTTCCGCAATATGCGTGGAACTTAGATGTGTGCGACGGAACAGGGTACACGGGTTTTAAACTGGATATTAATAAAATCCAAATGGCCTACATAGACTACTCTTGGTACGGCGCAGGTAAAGTTAGGTTTGGTTTCAAGGACCAGCACGGCGACGTGCAGTACGTACACAGTTTTGTGCACGGTAACTTCTTTACCGAAGCATATATGCGATCAGGAAACATACCTGCGAGATACGAGATTCAAAACATTGGGCAACCAAGTTATGTTCCTGCTCTGGCACACTGGGGCACGTCCGTAATCATGGACGGTCGGTTTGACGCAGATAGAGCGTACGTGTTTAACGCCACGTCTCCAAATCTTACTTTGTTGGGTCAGGGTGCTTCTGGAGCAGTGACGGTTGATGGCAAAGTAGAGTTTGCTGGCATATACCGGTATTATCGGAGTTATAGAAACTACCCTCAGATTGGTTACGCAATAAGGTTGGACACTGCTAATGGCTCTCTGGCCTCGTTTGGGCCAGGGACTGCTGTTGCGGGTGCCGACATATCCGGTGGAACAAAACTGGCTAACCCAATTAGTGGTAGCGTGTTTCCATTTCAGCCGTATCTTCCGTCTATTAACTCTCAACAGGATAATTTTAACTTCTCTAGTACTAGGGAAGCACGAAACTTGCTGGTTATAGACACCATTCCCACTGGCACGTCTGGGACAAGTACTACCTATACTATTGGTACGGCAGGCGATGATATTAACGTGACTAAAAGGATACCGTTAATTAGTGTTCGCTTGGCTCCATCAGTAGACACAAGTGCCCCCGGGTTTTTAGGTGAGCGAGAGATTATCAACCGGATGCAGTTAATCCTAAACAGCGTTGGAATTTTGTCTACTCACGCGGTTACGATTGAGTTAATTCTTAATGGGCAGCTAACTAACAACCTATGGGAGCGTGTTACCGCACCAAGTTTGAGCCAGTTGATCTCTCATTCGTCTTCCGACGACATCGACAGTGGAGCTAGTATTTACAACTTTGAGGCGCAGGGTGGTTCAGGTACAACCGATCGTCAGCCTCAGTTGACCACTGAAGCACTTGGAGAAATTGCCACTTTAGGTAACGCAATTTTGGGTGGGGATAACGTTTATCCAGACGGACCAGATGTTTTGACGGTTGTTGCTACGCTAAACGAGGATCCTTCTACGGTATCTACAACCAACCCATTTATTATTTCGGGACGGGTGAGTTGGTCTGAGTCACAAGCATAGGAAGGTAAGATGAGTCTTTTTGGAGCCTATGCCTTTAGTGAGGTTGCTTTTAGTTCGTCCGTCGTCAACCTAATTGTTGAAGTAACTGGCGTTGAAGCCACCTTTGCTCCTTTGGCAGACACCGTTATTGCAACGGGCTCTACGTTTGTCGTTAACGATATTTCTGAAGCTGTTACATCGTTTAATAATGACGGATTAAATGTAACAGGTGGTGCTCTATTTACCGTTGAGGAAATAGACGCGGCTCAGTTAATCTTTAGTGGAGACACTAGAATTTTTAATAACGTGTTCGGAATGACACCAGAGCGTTACTTGGCGTATCCGAAAACGATCACTCGAGACGAAAGCATTTTAGGGGCGTCAAATCAGAGTGAAGTTTTCAATGTTGTTCAAAACCACATGTTGTATGTAATCGAGAATCAACCGGGGGTTTACGATGACAGACTTGTTTCTAAGACATATAATAACGATCCTATTGACCCCAGTTTTATTAACTGGATAGCGAGGGCCGATATTAGAACCCCTTATCGTGTTGCAATAGGAAACTTGACTCAAACAAATCGTATTCCTGTGGGAATAATCCCTAGCGGGGCCCCAGCGCAATCCGATATTGATATAATGCAAGATTATTTTAACGGTGTAGCATTAAGTGATGATGTGTATATACGTGTACAACAATTAATTTGGGGTGTGCCAAATGAGTTAATTGTAAACGCTAGAACGTATAACACTGTTACAAATGCCGGTTCGCAGAGTTATTCCGAAGAACAACCTGCAGCTTCAAACTCTTGGAATGATCTAGTCATATAAACAAGACTTCTGTATAGTGGGGTCAAACTTAGGAGCAAAACATGCCTAGTACGTACAGTTTAAACACAGGACTCGAACTTATTGCCACAGGCGAGAAGTCTGGTTCCTGGGGTTCAATAACCAATGGCAACCTTGAAATTTTAGACGCTGCTATCAATGGAGGCGTTACCGTTAGCTTGACGGGTGAAGGCGCATCATACGACCTAGACACCAGTGATTGGCTTGTGAGCGGTACAGATGTTTCGGAGGGTCAGAACAAACTGATTACTCTGACTGGAGGCGATGATCCGGGCGTTGGCAACAGGATCACTTTGAACATTGTAGCTGATGCAACAGGAACTCCACGATCGACCCTAGAGAAGCTGTACTTTATCAGAACAAGCTCTTTGAGCTACGGAGTGGAGATCTCCACCGGTACGGGCGCATCAAAAGTAAACATCGACGACGGTGACTTTAAAATAATCTTTGCAGACGGCAGTGACGAGGTAATTTCTCTTACTGACGATTTGACTGCAAGTTCTGTTAAGATTACCGGAGGGGCAATCGATGGAACTCCGATCGGAGCGACCACGGCTTCTACGGCTGTTTTCTCTAGCGTTGACGTTAACGCCGGCACAATTGATAATGCTGTGATTGGTGGGACGACTCCAGCAGCGGCAGACTTTACTGCGTTTACTGTTAATGCTGCGGGTTCTACGTTTACGGTGTCCCCTGCTTCTGCCGGCACATTAAACAATGTTGTAGTTGGAGGTGTGACCGCCGCTGCAGCTACGTTTACTACTGTTAACGGCACAGACGTGACGGCTTCTGGAAACCTTCAAGTAGATGGTAATACAACGCTTGGCAGCGACGATGCAGACACTGTTACTATTAACGCAGACATAGCTTCTAGTTTAGTTCCGTCCGTAGAAACCCTTGACCTGGGAGCGGTTGGTTCTGAATGGAGAGATTTGTACATTACAGGAACAGCGAATATTGATTCGTTGGTTGCAGACACGGCAGATATTAATGGTGGGACAGTTGACGGAGCTACTATTGGTGGAGTGACGCCAGGTGACGCTACTTTTAACACGATGACTGCCACGACTGTAAACGCAACAACTATTAACGCGTCTAATTTTTATGAGAGTTCTAACAGCCCTACTTTTAATATAGGTGCTTCAACATTCACGTGTGACGCTAATACGGCTTCATTGTTTTACTGTTCGCACAACGCAACGGGTAACATAGAGTTTATTTTTACAAACGTTCCCGCATCAGGCAGCGTGTATAGTGCTACCATTATACATAACTATTACGGAACGTCCTCGAGAACTGGCACTTCGACATATCCAGGAACAACTTTGTGGCCTAACGGAACACAGCCAGCGGAACCTGGTCCAGGAGAATCTGACATAATTACGCTGTTTACTTACGATGGTGGAACTACTTGGTACGCAGGCCTCTCTGGCATTAATATGTCTTAGGAGTAGTAATGGCTAATATACGAAAACTGTGGGCTATAAAGACGAGCCTAAGAGGCATCGCGAACACTGAGTCATCGCCTGACATGGTTGTTCCAGATTCTTTTTACTGGACTCAAGATCCTTCGACAGGAAACACGCCGACGTATAGTTATTATACTGGAGGGGGTTACACAACGGATGACCCCAGTCCATTCTTATGGTCTATAAAAAACACGTTTTACGAGAACTCTCCTCGTTCTGAGTACGATTCTTATTATGGTACGTTGCAGGAATTTGACTTCACTGCTTATTTTCGTCGTACCCAAGTAAGTGCTTCTGCAAACAGTTATTATCCTTATGACAAAGTGTATCCGGGCTTTGACATGCAGATACTTGGCAGAGATCCTTATTACGATGTTACATACACGACCATAGACGGAACTGAGATTGTAAGTAACTTTCAAAAGTTTTTCACTGGTTCTTTGATTCAGCCGTTTACAGATGACACTTTTAGCTATGCGCAAAGTAGTTACACCGCTCCTGGAGCGGCCTCTACTCAAGTCAAAGGTTACGGTTGGTGGTACAGAAACTCTTATGTTTCGTCTGGTTCACTATTACTAAATACACCACAGGCCATGGAACAGGTTAGGTTTTCTCCAACCGTTCCTGATACGTCTTCGCTACAGGCTAATTACTATGTCCAGTCTTGGAAGACGGACACCTCTGCTGTTTGGAATGAGTATGAAGGGGCGACGCTAACACCGAGCGTTCAAATTCCATACCTAGATAAATTTTGGTTTGGAGGCACAATTTCCAACGCAGAAAAAGAACAGATGGCGTTGAAAGGAAGACCAAGATTGGTAGCTCCGTCAGCAGATGCGGCTACTGGAAACAGTTCTGAACCCAATCCTTTGTACCAGGCTGGGGGAACTAATATTGCGTTTGAGTTAGAGCTTGCATTGCATCGTTATAGTGCAGCCTACATTCCGAACTCTAGCACTAACGTGTTTGGAGTAGACTACGTAGCGGGAAACTTTGCTTTTGACTCTGTTGGTTACGCTGAAAGTGGCGGGAACTTACTTGTTCCTTGTTACGTGACTTTAGAGGCTAACGAAGAAACTGTTAATTCTTCAAACATGTTTGGAGATAGTGGTAAGAGCGTACAAGTTAATCGAGGTCACCTTAAAAAATACGTTGTTGTTTCGATTAGACTAGAGCAGTCATTTAATGCGGAATCTTTTGTGCCTGGTAGCGGAGTTGTTTTAAACCCTGAAGATTTACCGGACACTTTTTCTTATGGTGATGGAGTGTTAGGGGGTTTTGGAACCGGTTCTAACGGTTCGATGGGGTCGTCTGACACTTTATTTCCTACGTCCAATCACACAGAGATTGTATTAAACAATTCTTCTTACCTGACTACACCAGACCCTTTGTTAGGTCCTGTAAACTGTTTTAGGTTTAGCGAGAGTGGCGAGAACTGGTATTGGTCTGGCGGCACAAATGTTTCTGGTTCAAACCCTACTAACAAAGTTATTTTTAAGGCTAATGGGGGGACGTACACTTCTTCTTCTTACGACTCCGGGCTAAGAAATAAGTTGTTTTTGTGGACTCAAGTTAATCCAAGCCTTAGCAGGGCCTCTAATGCCTCTAACAACGTAGTTGAAACCGTTGTTCCACATTTATCAGCGGCAGCTGCGCACGTGGACACCTCTAATAGAGTTAATTACTCAACGTTAGAAAATGACTTAGATTTTAAAATACAGTCTTTTCAGTGGAGTAATTGCGGAGAGTGGTTGTACGTTTTGTACACTTCCGGAGCACAACCTAATACAAGCTCAAGTAGTTATGTTTACCAATGGGTCGAACGTTACTGGTCTTTCACGGATTCGGGCACAGGCAACAGTCTTTCTAATCTGCAGTGGGCAGGAAGTACAAATATTTACTACAAGTATGGAGACGGTGACACAGATTATCCGACATTGTACCCAGCTCACTCTATAAACGTGACTCCGGATGGTCAGTATTTACAAGTTTTGTTTGATTACCTGTTTGAGGGTCATCCAACTATATCAGAACATTTTTTAGGTGGCGATCCGCATCTTATGATTAATCCCGATGCTGCTAGCCAATACACGCACCTTTCTCAGTACTCTGGCCTCAGTCAAAGTACGACTCCACGTTGTTACTCAGGGTTTAGTAGTGTTGGTATTGAAATTACATGGCCTGTAGCTACAGTTGTACCGGGGTACGTTGGTGACAATCTTACTACAGCACAAATAGACGCTGGACAGACCGAGATATACCTTCGTATGGGAACTGCGTACTACACTGTTGATGATTTTGAATACGCTTACCAAAGAAGAAACAGCACTGGAACAGACGCTCAAGAGACCATAAAAACATGGCCCACTGATTTTGCCTGGACTGCGGATGGAAGCTGCCTTTATCTTTTTGGTTTTTTAGACAGAGACCTGTATGCGGATCAATATCCAAGTGCTGCTCCTGCAAGTTATGGCATGTGGGAGATGAACGACGGTGCTCCTGTTTTATGGAAAGTAAGGTTGTATCAACATAGGGCGCAGTCCACAACAAACGCCTTACCGCAATATCCTGGTAACAATCCAGACGCCTTAAACTACCCTAACTCTGAGGGTCATCCATACCTGTACAACAACAGAATATATTGGAACTGGAGACACCACCAGCTTAATAAATCAGTTAGCTTAGAGTCGGGGGGAGCTCCTTATTACCCGACCAATACGTCAAAGAATCGAAACGTTCAAATCAAGTTAAAAAAGGCTTTGATGCAGAGCTCCGGTGGTTCAGGTAGAACAGAGTACGTTGCCAGCCCTTCATTTGGCACTCAAGAAAATTATTTAACAGTGGGGTATTACGTATTTAGCCGTTCAACAATTGCTATGGTTGAAAACACCGTTAATTACGCCACCGCTAGTAGCCCGACGGATAGAGGAATTGCGTTTAACTACAGATTCGATCTTTCCGATTCTTCTATGTCAGGAGATGGGATTAACGTCTACGACAACACCGGTACGATTTGGACACAAGGAGTTACGTTTACTGGAACGCCGGGTACTTCTGGTGCGTATATGACTATTACGCTAGACCCGTTTGCAGGATCCTATCCTTCCGTTCTTTATGTTTATGGGTCCGCTGCAAGTGGCCCAAATGACACCCTCAACCCAGGGTTTTATATTAACCCACGTCAAGTTCCCAAGTTTCATTGGGCTACAGGGAACCTTACAGAGAACGGCTTTAGTAACACAGGGAACATCTGGCCCGAATACCCGATTCGTAAAAAAGGTAGTGTCTCTTATCCGGTCAACGCCGCGTACTCTCTTTTTGCTGATAACACGCAGCCGGCTGTTTTTAATTTAGCTAAGAACGGTCGTTTCCTAAACATAGCATGTGCTATTTTAGACGGAAACATCGACGGTAGTAGCAGCGAGGTTCAAAGAATCAACACTTGGATGATTGAAGAAAACGGTTCTGAAAACTACGTCGACGCAGATACTAGCGGGAACATCGGTACAAACGAGTACATAGGAGATGCGCTTTCTTCGGACAGTCCAATAGCGCCATACTCTGGCAATAGCTCTTGGGGAAACTCAATGCATTTTTCTATAGGACAGGGGGTTTTTACTTACACTCCTGTTTACAGAGAAAAATCAGTAGGGCGAAGCGCCCAGCAATGGCAGTTACGTCAGGCCGAAACCTCTAGCTCGGGCCTAGCAACTACTGACCGTCTTAGTAGAACTCAAGCGGGTCTTAATGAAGCTGGAACCAATCGACTCAACCAGAAACTTGATTTTGATTGGCAAGATGAAACAGGTGCAATAGGGGGAGACGGAGGTTATTTGCATTGGCCTTATGTGGTTACTCTAGACGCAAAGAAAGATCCATTAGCTGTGTTCTCGGACGTTAGGGGTGGCTTTAATAGTTTGTGGTTTGTAGGTCCGCAACGAACAGTTCATGGTTCGGATGTAAATACCTACACTGGTTGGCAGCAGTCTGGTTTGTTTTATTACGGAAACGAGATATTTCAGAACTCACGATACGCAGACGGACCGTTTCAAAAAAGAATTCCTCTTACTCTTGCTGATTATACCGAAAAAGTGGCTGCCGGTAGATTCTTGGATCTTTCAGACAACCCTGCAACGCTTAGTTATGACTTAAATTCTCCAAGTCTTAACGAGACGCTTCAAAAATATCATTTGTTAAACGGCACATCTATAGCATCTAATTGGTCGAACAGTAGAATTGATGTGCCCCCATTTAAGTTTAGAGCGAAAGAAGCTAGCAGAATCGACTCTACTAAAGCGGCTAACGAGTTTAGTGTTTCATACATGGAGATAATGTCTACGGGGAATGGTTCTAACTTCTCTGTGATAAAAAAGTCGTCCAACGGTCCTAACATGACACAAGCGGCTTTTGCGTATGAGAACAGTGGGCGGGTTGAGTTAGAGGTTCCTTACACGTTTGACTCATACACAACGTTAGATGCAACTTTTCCTGCAACGTTGCAAACCTTAGAGTACACTTCAAATCAGGCGCAACCAGCCCCAGCGCAAGTTCGTTCAATTAGATTTTTAGATGGAGGCAATAAATTTTCAGTTCTTCTTTCTGGAGAGTTGGGAACAACCGATGGATTTGGGGTTGGGTCTCCGTCTTTTACAGTCTTTATGTACGACACCACGGAACCGTATTCTATTGAGAATGCTACCATAGATAAATCTTTTACGTACTCCAACGCGGAAGAAGACTTTTACACAAGATCTTGGTGGTCAAATTACGAACGCTTCTGCGGTACGTATTATGGAAGCGATTTTGTATTTAATCCCGATGGCACGAAAATGTGGGTTTTGGGAATAGAGTCTGCGGCTACGTCGTTCCCAATAAGGCCGTTCCTGTGTAAAATTGTTTTGTACGAGTTTGACTTATCGACTGCGTTTGATCTAAGCACTGTTAGTTCGAACGGCAGTGCAACTTACGCAAACATCGCGCACAACGGAACAAACATTGAGCTTCCCGATAACTTAGAGGTGTCTCCAGATGGGCTAAACGTTTACTGGGGAACGCACTCTCCGTTTACGTCGAGTCAATCTATTCTTCATTACCAAAGCACTTTGCCAAATGCTTACGACCTAAAGAACCCGGATCAAGAGTCGACTAGATCTTTTTCCTACCAGGGTTTTACTTCGAATATTGTGTCTAAAGGTGTGCCTATGTACGCTTATGAGGGCGCCGGTCAAATGATGCGTTTTGTGGGTGAAAACCCTAATCGTTGGTACAGAACAAACTATGCCAACCCTGCAATTGGTACAGAAACCACTCCCGCTAATCCAGCAACGGGAACAACGGAGTATAATGCTTTGTACACTCAACCCTACGGTGGGTGTTCAGTATTTGAAAAAGACGGTCGAAAGTATCAGAAGTCTCCTAGTCGAGTATCTGTAGGTAACATGGGTATGTTTCCAACTAGACCGTTTTTAGGAGAGACTGGATCTGGTGACACTGGGTTATCTTATCCATATGGAGAAGGACGCAGAAGTGCAGTGGCTAAATTTGATAAATTTGTCTTCGCAGTAGACTCAGAAGAAACTACAATGGTTGTTAGTGATGGGCAAAGATGGCTTTATCAGTTACTATTTAACAACGACAGCGGGGTTAAGGGATCATGACGTTACAAAAGCTACAGTTTCGCCCTGGTATCAACCGAGAAGGCACGAACTATTCCAACGAAGGCGGCTGGTTTGATGGGGACAAAATTCGTTTTCGAAACGGGTATGTCGAGCGCATTGGTGGCTGGGAGAAAGTAAACAGCACCGAAACAATAGACGGTAGAGTTAGTAAGCTGTACGATTTTGTCACGCTAACGGACATTAACTACCTTTTTGTTGGCACTTCTGATAAGGTGTACTTAGAAGAAGGCGCAGAGCTGACGGATATAACTCCACTCCGACGAGCTGTCTTACTTCCGTTTACTGTTAACGATATTGCAGAAGCCACAACGGCTTTGGGTACTGTAACTGTAGTGACTACATAGGTGTTAAATGGCTATTACGTTTACAACAACTAATGGATCAACAACGGTAACTGTTCTGGACGAAGACTCCGGATCAAAGGTTGGCGATTATGTTGTGTTTGAAAACGTTTCTGGTTTAACGGGAGCCACAATAGCAGAAACTTTAGAGTCTCAGCCTCATTTTATAACTGTTTTAAACGGCACAACTTCGTATAACATAGACTTGCCTGTGGTTGCTGATGGCGACAACACAGGTGCGGGACAGGCGGATGGGTACTACTATTTAGAGTCTGGCACGGCGGATGCCGTTATCGGGCCTGGATGGGGTGCGGGTACTTGGGGTCGATCGACTTGGGGTAGTGCTATTTCTCAGACGGCAGGCCAGGGCATCAGATTGTGGTCAATCGACAACTTTGGCGAAAACATTATTGTAAATCTGTATGATGGAGGGCTGTACTATTATTATGGTAATGGCTCCATGGACCGCATGGCTCCGTTGCAAGATATAGGAGGGGCTGGAAACTCTGGCGTTCCTACAATATCTCGGTTTGTTGCAGTGTCAGATACAGATAGGCATTGTATCGCATTTGGTTGCAACCCGTTTGGATCGACGGTTCAAGACAAACTGCAGGTCCGTTGGTCCTCTCAAGAAGATCCGTTTAACTGGACCCCTACCTCTACAAACACGGCAGGCGATCTGAGAATATCTCAAGGCACGGAAATTTCTGCTATTGTTCAGACCCGTCGTGAGATTCTGATTTGGACGGACAGAAGCCTCCACAGTATGCAATATACCGGAGCCCCGTTTTATTTTGGTCAGGCACTACTGGCAGACAACATTCGTATTGTTGGTCCAAACGCTGCGATAGCTGTTAACGATGTTGTCTATTGGATGGGCTCACAAAACTTTTATCGCTACGACGGGCGTGTCCAGGTGTTGCCTTGCTCCGTACGTGATTACGTATTTAGTGACCTGAACCTATCGCAAAACCAGAAGGTTTATGCCGGCACAATTACCGGTCAGAATGAAATATGGTGGTTGTACCCTGGTTCTGGGTCCTTGGAAAATAGTAAGTACATTGTCTTTAATTACTTAGAGAACGTTTGGTACTATGGAACTTTGGCTCGCACGGCTATTATAGACGCATCTTCTACCGTGCGTATTTTCCCACAAGCAACAGGGGATGATGGATATCTGTACGACCATGAACGAGGATTGGATGACGGCAGCACCGCACCCTCTTCTGCAATAAACGCTTACATCGAGTCTTCCGACTTTGACATAGGTGAAGGCGACAGGTTTATGCTAACTCAACGTATTATTCCAGATCTTACGTTTAACGGGTCTACTTCTGTAGCTCCAGCCGTAGACTTTAGCGTTAAGGTTCGCAATTTTCCAGGAGTCTCTTATTCTGAAGAGGTAAGTGGCAACACATCTAGGACAGCCACGTCTCCTGTTGAACAGTTTACAGATCAACTATACTTACGCGCCAGGGGTCGAGCGGCTGCAGTTAAGGTAGAAAGCACAGATTTGGGTGTGAAATGGCGGTTAGGTGCGCCAAGAATGGATTTAAAGCCGGATGGTAGAAGATGAGTAAAATTGTTCGCCCTATTATTCCGATGGCTCCGCAGGAATATGACTCTTCGCACATGAACCAGTTGGCTCGTGCCTTGGAGAACTTAATTAATAAGGTGGAGAATCCACTAACTAACATTCCGAACATCGCAGTGGAGGCGGATATTGCGAGTTTGGAAATAGGAGACGTTTACAGAGACGCCTCTGGTTTTGTAAAGATTAAAACTAGCTAGCAAGGCAGTAGTGTTTTTGCTACAGTACGACAAAGAGTAGGAGATCAAGATGGGTTTGTTATCAGCACTTGGAGGCTTAGTTGGCCTAGCGTTTGGCGGTCCAATGGGCGCGGCTCTTGGTTCTGGCATCGGAACTCTCGCTTCTGGCGGTGACATAGGTGACGCTTTAAAGTCTGGTTTGATGGGGTACGGGATTGGTTCAATACCTGGCGTTGCGGGTATGGCGGCTAAAGGCGCCGGTGCAATGGGCATGCAGGGAATGGCTGGTCAGTTTGCAGCTCAACAGGCTTCGCAACAAGCACTGATGTCTAAGGCAATGCCAGGAATATTTGGTCAGGCGGCAAGCGGCGGAATAAATCCTGCGGCGGCGGCTAGCTCAAAGGCGGCGGCAGGCGGTGCGGCAGGCGGCATAGGCGGTTTGTTTAGTAACCCAGAGAACTTAATTTTGTCGGCTTTGATTCAGGGCGCCGAGCCTAAACCAACTCCTCTTACTCCGTTGCAAATGCAACAACAACAAACAGGCGAACGAACGCCTGGGTATAGCGGTACGGCGGCTCCAGACATGCGGCGAATGAACATGGGTGGTTACATTGAAGGACCAGGCACAGGAAAAAGTGATAGTATACCTGCTATGATTTACCAAAACGGTGGCCCGGTCCAAGAAGCTCGGCTCTCGGACGGTGAGTTTGTCATGACAGCGGACGCTGTTCGTGGTGCAGGGGATGGCAGTCGCAGTGCTGGTGCAGCAAAGATGTACGAGATGATGAATCGTTTGGAGGGGATGGCATAATGGCTAGTGTTGTACAACAACAAACGATGAACCTACTTCCTGAGTATCAGGAACGGTTCATGAAAGACCTTCTTGCTAACGTCTACCGCACCGAAGAACGGCAGGCTGTAGATGAGGAAGGCAACCTGCTCTTTGACACAGACCCGGAAACGGGTGAACAAACTCCGGTTATGGAGTCATATGCTGCAGGTATTGCAGCATCATCTCCTTTGTTTGGAGAGCCCCAGTTTGATGAGAACGGGGAGCCTATATACAAACGCGACGAAGCGGGGAACTTGATCCTTGGAAACGACGGTCAACCTCAACAAGTTGTTAAAGGCGGTATTCCTGCTCCTGACGTTGCGAGACTGACAGATGCCCAACAGCAAGCTATTGCTTTGGGAACCGACGGCATTGGCGCATACGCCCCTATGCTGGAGACTGGAAAACAAACCATGGACTCCGGAGTTGCCGCTTTATCTGGTGGTTACGACCCTACTACAGGTGAGGCCTTAGCTTACGACCCGCAGGCGTATGAAAGTTACATGGATCCGTACGAAGACCAGGTTGTGCAGCAAACTTTAGCCGACATCCAACGCTCTGGAGACTTTCAAAAACAAGGGATCCGAGATCAGGCTGTCAGGGCAGGCGCGTTTGGCGGGTCACGTTCGTTGCTCGCAGAGATGGAGCAACAACGAAACATCGATCAACAGAAAGCTCGAACGGCAGGACAGCTGCGATCGGCGGGATACGGACAGGCGCAGAACATGGCGCAAGGTGCGTTTGAAAACCAGATGGCTCGTGGTCAAACAGGTGCTCAACTTTTCCAAGGTTTGGGTCAAGCGCAAGCGGGTCTAGGTACTTTGGCTCAATCGTCGCAAAACCAAGATATAAAAACACTCATGGGTGTTGGTGGTTTGGAGCAGCAGCAGGAGCAATCAGAAATGGATGTGCAACGCGAAGGCGCTATCGAGAATATGATGGAGCCGTTCCAACGTTTTGGATACATGAGCGACATCTTACGAGGTGTTCCGAGTACGTCGAGTACTATGTTAACAGGATCCGCTCCAGAACAGAACACAATTGGAAACGTTGTAGGCACTACCATGGGTCTAAACGCTTACCAGCAGGGGTAACATCATGTATCAAAAGGTTGAAAACAGGGCTCTTTTTAAAAAGTCTAGCGCCGCTCGTGACAAACTTATGGAACTTGGCGGCGTGTCTCCGCAAGCTGGAGGGTTGCAGTCTATGTCGCCGCCGCCTCCTATGCCTAATGGACCGTCGGGAATCATGGCATCCTCGCCAGATTTGATGCAAGCCGCGATGCGCAAAGCACCTGTTCTACCCAAGCAACAGGGTATGGCGCCGCCGGCTCCTATGCCTCAAGCGCCGCCGCCTCCGCTACCTGCGTCTCAACCAATGCCTAATATAGCGGGTATTGCTCCAGTGCCAACGAACCCTGCTCCTCGGCCCCCTCTTAAACCAGGGGTCAAAAAGTTTGCTGAGGGTAAAGACGTTAGTGTCATGAATTACGGAACAAGTCCTATGATTGGTACTCCTGTGCGTTTTGCAGGCCTTTTTGAGTTTGGTAAAAAGGCGATCACATCGGAGAATCCTGAAGAGTTAGGTATACAGGTCACAAAAGAAATGAAAGACCGCAAGGAGAAGATGCAAAACGACCCCGAAGCTGCCGGGGAGGATTTTGTAAATGAGAATCTAACTTCTGAAGAAAAGACAAAAGACCTAAAAACAAATCTTAAAAAGGTCGCAGAAAAGTCTGGTATTTTAGATGTTCCATCGAGTGCAACAGTTGATCAACTAAACACAGCTATTGCAGGGGCAAAATTGGGTGCGGCGATAGCAGGTAATTATGTAAACCCTAACACAGGCGAACAACTTCGCCCGACTGCCGGAGCTCGAATTGGGCAGGCTGTGTCTGAAGGGTTGGCTGTTAAACGTGACACGGCAGAAAAACGCGAAACTGCAGAACAAGCCATGAAGTTACAACGTTTGAAGAACGCTGGAAAATCTAAGACGGCTGAAAAGCTGCCTAAGAACTTTGAGACATTACTTGATATATTTGCAAAGAAAGCCGAGACTCAAGCCATTGATGAAACAGCAAAAGAGTTTAACGATTATTTTGGCGACAACACTGGAACCATGCTTATGAATTATCTTAGAGGAGGAACTCCAGCTCCTGCTCAAGGAACTCCAGCTCCAGGTGACGGTGAAGAATCAGAGGTAAGTAAAACACCTGAAGAAATTTATGAAGATGCCCGAAGAATTATTGAAAGAGGTGCTAACCCAGAACAGGTGGCAGAGGCATTAGAAAAAATGGGACTTGATCCAGCGGGTATACAATGAGCAACGTGTTTGAAGACTTACTTCCAAAGGCTAGTGAGGAAGAGTCCTCTTCGGGCAACGTGTTTGAAGACTTACTTCCAAAAGGTTCGTATCTTTCCGGGGATCAGGGTCTTGTGCCAGATGCCGTAGAGGGCGCTGTTGATGTTGCTGCAGACATCGGAAAGGGTATCGGCGCGGGTATTGTATCCGTTCCACAAGGAATCACGGAACTCGGTGCGATTGCGGTAGACACTATTTTTAATACGGATACTTCTAGCGCCGCCACCGATGCGTTCAACTACATTAAACCAGAGGTCGAGGGAACTGCCGGCGCAGTGACTGAAGAACTTGTAGCCTTTGGTGTAGGGTTTATTCCTGTTCTTGGTTGGCTGGGTCGCGCGGGTCAGGCCGCGTCATATGCTAGCAAAGGCGCAAAGCTCTCAAGAGCTGGAAGAACTAAGTTTGGAAACTCTGCCATAAAATTTGGTGAGTCTAAACTTGGGCAAAGCATGTTTAAAAACACTGCGTCCAAGATTGGAACTTACGGGGTAGCTTCGATGGGGTATGGTGTTGCTATATCTCCAGACGGAAGAAGCACCTTATCTTCTGAATTTGAAGCCTTGCCCGACTTTGTTAAAATTGAAGACGACACTGGTTTAGAGGGCCGGAGCGAAGCCTTGCGTAGAGCTCGAAATAAACTTCGCAATGGTATTGAAGACGGACTTATGAGCGGTGTTGTAGACACTGGCCTTACTCTATTTGGGGCTGGCGCCCGTGCAATTGGACGAACAGAACGAGGGTCCAAGGCTGCTAAGGCGGTGCTTGCTGCACCAGGAAAAGTTTCTACCGGTATGGCAAACGGTTTTGAAGCTATCGGCTTGGGTGCTGTAAACAAAGGCGCTGCTGGAGCAAGAGACAAGTTTAGAGAGTATTTTACTGCCACTGGCGGAGCGGATGTTAACGTTTACGAAACTGTGCAGGATGCTCGATCTGTAGCTGACATGTCTGAAAAGCGTGGAGTGCAGGCGTCTGCAGATTGGGACAAAGCCCTTAAAAAGTTTTTTAAGAAATCAAAGTTAAGAAGCAAGACTCCTGTTGACGCCCAAAGGTATCAAGAGGGTTTAAAACAATTCTTGATGGGTAACCGAAAAATTTTAGAGGACATTGGCAACAAGGATATGATTGCCGCAGCAGATAATATGGTCAATGTTAGATCCAACTTAGAGGATGACTTAATTCGTCAGTTAGAGACCGAGATTGGCATTGATCCGAAAACCGGAGATCTTTTAGCCGCAGACACTCCAGCAAAAATGAAAGCGATGGAAGCTCTTGCAGAGATAAAAAAGAATCAAGACCTGCAATTAGGGTACATGCGTCGACAGTTTGAACAGTACACAAACCCTGTTACGTTTTACAAAAACCTGGATCTGACATCTAAAACGTTTGACGATGCAGTACTTGAGGTAGCCGCAAACACCAGTGGTGATTTAGCAGCGGCAAAAGAGACTGTCTTAACAAGTCTCGGATTAAAAACCTTGGCTGGAGAGTCTCCAGAAAGTGCGTTAGAAAGAAAATTGTTTGATGTTACCAGGGCAGCTAAAGGTAGTAAGAATCTTGGTGTACAGAAACGACAACCTGTTTTGGCTGCGATAGACGATATATTCGTGGCCCGTGAACCTTTGATCGACAAGAGTCCATCTCTGCAAAAGATTAAAGGGATGCTTACTGACACACAAGAAGTGTATGTAAAAACAATTTCTGACATGGCGCAGGCCAACGCTGCTGCAGACATGTACCGGGCTATGGGAAGTAAAGAACTAAATCTAGCTGTTGGCCCTAAAGAAGCGTTGACTCTTTTAAACAAAGGGGGACGACCTGCAATGGTCGATATTCCAGACCGCATGCGTATGACGGACGTGGAATACGAAGCAGCTATGCAGCCTTTTAAAGATGAGGCAAGAGACAGAGGTCTAAAGTACGACTCTGAATCTATGCTTATGCCCGACGAACAAGTGTTAAGAGAGTATCAAACTGCTTTGGATCAGAAAGGGTACACCCAACTAGGAGATTCCCGAGACATTCAGAATGTGTTTGGGGGATCATACGGTTCTTTGATGGGGCGTATGGTTTCTCCTGAAACTCTTGGTGCAATTTCTGCGCCTATGAAATTTGCGGGAAACACTGTTTTAGGAGAAGTTGCAGGGGCCCTTTCTCAACTCCGTTCGTTGTCTCAAAAGATGACCATTGTTCCTAACCCTGGGGCACAAGTTCGTAACATAACCGGTAACTTTATGATGCTTGGGGCAAACGCAAACCTGGGCAGAGATACCGATTTTAGCGATATCTTTAAGATATTTACATCCAGCCTAGCGGACGTGGACGAGGCAGGGTTGACTCGATTGGCAAACAAGATCTCGTTGTCTGGTGTTGAGGACACGAGCTTAGTTGTTAGGGCCTTGAAAGAATTTAGAAAAGCGGGGCAGGATCTGACATCTACTCAAAGCAAGGTGTCCAAAGCAATTGATTTGTTTCAAGACAACGTTCCTTTTATGCAGGTTTTTGAAAAAGTTTACTCTGACTCTGACTCTTTCTTTAAGGGTCTCGCACTTTTAGGAGAAGAGAAAAAATTACTGGCTGCATTCGAATCTGCAGGATTAGACGCAACTCTTAGCCCGGAAATGTACGAGGCTATGATCGACCAAGGGATAGCTAAACGCTTCTCCAGTCCTGTTACCGAGATGACAGGTGGTGACAAACTTTACTCTTACGAGGTAATGGCAGCTGATATTGTAAAAGATACAATGCCTATCTACCCTCGGATCGGGAAGGCCGTGAGGGCTCTAGATGTATTTCCTCTAATTGGTAACTTCACTTCTTTTGCGTCTGAAAACATTCGAAACTCTTCCAATATATTAGAGCGCGGGTTGAAAGAAATGGCGTTTACCGTGCCTCCAGAGGTCAGAGCAAAAATCGGAGAAGAAGCTGCGTCTATCTTTGAGAAGCAGATCCGTGGCAGTGGGTCACAACGTTTGATGTCGTATCTTTCGGTTGCAACCATCGGCCCAACGCAAGCTGTTAAGGCGTCCATGTATGCGACAGGCACAACTCAAGAAGAGTATGAGGCATTTCAAAGCCAGCTACCTGATTTTATGAAGGGTCACCAAACTCCAATTCTAAGTAACGACAAGAAAGGTAATATGGCTTATGTCGATTTAAGCTACGTAAGTCCGTACGCCTTTGTCATAGACCCTGTTCGGGCTGCGTTGCAGGTATACAACGAGCAAGGCAAACTAGATAAGTCCCAGGTCGAACGCATAGCATCGGGTGCATTCGAAGGGTTGAAAATGTTTGCGTCACCTTTTGGTGAGGAGTCACTAATATATGAACGCCTGAGAGACGTGTCGCCAGATGCAACTATTTTTGGTCGAGACGGTAGAACAAAAGAGGGTTACAGCATCTACAATAGTACTGACAGCCTTGGTACTAAAATGGACAAAAGTCTAGGCCACCTTATGAACGGTGTTATTCCTTCGTACGGCACTATGATTATGGAATTTGACAAACCTCTTTCGGGTCCTGTTAAAGCGGCTACTGGCGAAGGTCTTGGAGCTCTAAGAGAATCGTTTAACCAGGGTCGCGTAATGCGGTCTATGACAGGAACTCCGGATGGTCGAGGAGTAGAGTACGACCCATTTAAAGAGGCCGCACGGTTAGTCACAGGGTTTACCCCCATGGAATTAGACATGCAAAACGATTTTAAATACTCCGCCCTGGCATACACTCCTCGTCGGACGGAAACTAAGAGCGCAGCCATGTCGGCAATGAAACAGGCGAACCTAACTGAGGCCGACATGCTGCGTGAGTGGGACACCTATATGGATAACCTGTATCGTGAGCAAAGCAAGCTATACAGAGATGTTCGAGCGGCTAAGACCCTGGGTTTATCAAACGACGATATCCGAAGAAACCTTATTACATCAGGCAACATGGGTCGAGCGGAGGCAAACGCTATTATGGAAGGCGAGTTTTGGCCCACCACTGCAAGTAAAGAGCTATGGAAAGATTTAGTTCGGTTGCGTCAACAAGAAGGGCGCAAGTTCATGACGAAGATGACGGACTTTTCTCCGTTCAATCAACGTGCCCGTGACCGTATGCGTGAACCATTATCAGCCGACCGTATTACTGTTCCGGAAAACATGTTTCAGGACCTACTTCCAACTGCTCCTGCCCCGAGCAACGTGTTTGAAGGCCTACTTCCAGACCAGCAAGGTTCGATATCTATTCCACAGGCTTCCACCCAGACAGCTTCAATATCTATTCCACAGGCTCCCACCCAGACAGCCTCAGCCCAAGTGTCACCCGAATTATTGGGCGGGGATCCAGCAACACAGGCGTTGGCTCAAGCTCTAGGTAGAGCTTAGTGTTATCCTTCTATGCCTCCCCAATCGTCGGCAGCTTCGAAGTCTACCTTCGATGGGACTTTTAAAATATCGGACAACCCATTTTCCATTATGTCCTTGATCTGTTTGGCTTGGTCGTCGCTCTCTATTGAGAAGCACAACTCGTCATGCACCGTCAACAGAGGGGTCAACCCAGCTTCGTAACAGTCTGCCATCGCTTTCTTGGTTTGGTCGGCAGCGGAACCTTGGATCAGTTTGTTTAACGCCTTGTAGGTAAAAGCTCTTCTTAACCTGGCGACACTACCATATTTTTTCACAGCTTCCTCTAACGGCAACGCTTGACTATAGCCAAACGTCTTGGGCTCGTAGTCATTGAACCGACAAACTCGTCCCAGAAGAGTTCGTATCTGTCCGTTCTCTTCGGCACGTTTGCTCGCGATTGTCGCAAGCTGACGAACAAACGGAACCTTCTCTTTGTGCGTGTCTAAAAGCTGCGCAGCCTCTGCTTCACTAATACCAAGTTGCGACGCCAGTTTAGCTTTACCCATTCCGTACATGATACCAAGATTAACAACCTTGGCTTCTTTGCGCTTGATGCCGGCGATGTCTGCAACCATCTGGTGTAGATCAACGTCACCCGTATTGTACTCATTAACAATTGTATCAACCACAGGGTGCCGCATAGCGTCAGGCATGGACGCTGCAAAGTGCACCAAGAGCCTCGGTTCTTGGCTCGAGTAATCAAAAGATCCCCACTGTGTTCCCTCCTCCGGAATGAACAGTCCACGTATCATCTGCCTGATGTCGGGGTCACGCGCAGGAATCTGTTGCAGATTAGGGTTTGAAGAAGAGAACCGACCGGTCACTGTGCCGCCGCCATCGTTGCGAAGCTGATGAAACTCGGTGTGAATGCGTCCTTTGTGCTCGTGACGCAGAATGGATTCAATAAACGTGCCCCCTGCCTTATCAAACTCTCGTAGCTTCACGATCATTTGCGCTACCTCATGAGGATGAGATTGCAGGTACGCTTTCTTAAACGAGGGAGAAGGCTTTTCTGCCTCTGTCATGGGATAAGACAATCCCAAAGAATCAAACACCTTTGCTACAGAAGAACTAGCCCACGGGTTTACCTCAACTCCGGTGAGATGTTTTATCTGTTTAGTTAACTCAGTACACCTTTCCGTTAACTTTTCTTTAACCTGTTCGGTGCGATCTAAATCTACACGCACACCGTTGGCCCTCATCTTTACCATCAAAGGTATAAGGCTCGTCTCAAGGTTAAAGATGTGATGTAAGTCTTGCTCGTTAATCAGTGTTTTGAGCCGTTCCCACAAACGCAGGGTCAACGCAGCATCTTGTTCAGCGTAATCGCCGACATACTTTGCAGGTAGGCGCCACATCTCACCCTTGGGATCTAACCCAAAAGATTCGGCAGCGGCTCGAAGGCTTCGCTCACTCTTTCGTTCACCAACATAATCAAAACCCAAGTTGTTCAAGCTGTAAGAAAAACGGTTCTCGTCAATCAGTGGAGCGGCAATCATGGTATCGATAATCGGCCCTTGAACCTCGACACCTTCAGCCAACAACCAGCCTACATCATACGTGGCGTTGTGAAACAGCTTGGTCACATTCGGAGTCGACATCTGTTTCTTCAACCACTTGATTGTAAACTTAGGATCCATGTTCTGGCCCCGCTCGTGTCGAATTGGGAAGTACCAAGAGCGATCGCCGGCAGCAATGGCTATCCCAACAACGTAACCGTCATTCCTGGGCCATCCTGGGCCCAAGGTCATGAGGTTTGGATCACGGGTCTCTAAGTCCACTGCGATTGTTTTATAGTGCGAAAGATCCGGATACTCTGACGGGCACCCCCAATCTGGTTCGGGGTGGTCCATTTCCATACGTTCTAAAAACGCTAGGGTTTTGTCCGCTTTGCTTCTCGCCATTTAACTTGCTCCGCTAGATCGGCAACCATTGCCGCAAAATGTTCAGAGGGTATCTTTGCAACTAAGGCACCCTTGTCGTCCCAGATGTACAACGCATCTTCTCGAGCGCCCCAATAGTAAGGCCAACTAGAGTTCATAGCTGTTCTTCGAAGGGGAAACTAAAATGTGTAGGTTCTTACGGGCTCTGGTAAGGCCCACGTAAAACGCACGGTGCTCGTCGTCAGGATACTTTGTTTTGCGCAGGTCGCCCTGTGCGCTCTGTCCTGTAAACACTACGCAGTTGTCATCCTCTCCGCCTTTCATGCGGTGAAAGGTAGACACCTTGATCCTAGGTTTGGCGGTGATGTCTTCGCCGCGCCGTTGCAATGCTTCGATGTACCGGCGGTCTTGTTCACCAAACCGGGCTATCTTAAAACCGTCCCAATGCTTCTCGGCTTTCATGCCATACTCTTCGACCAATTTTTGATGCGTAAGGTATGAGTCAGGTGACGCAGAATCTAACAGCCCTGCGGACCCGCGCGAAACAACTGCCCCATCGCCCTGTTTGCGAACGTGTGAGTATAGTTGTTTGACAGCTCCGAGCTCAACGCCCTCACCATTACGCAGACGCTCCCATGTCTTTAACGCAAGAGCACAATTCTGATCCACACTGCTTACACCCTTCACAGACAAAATATGATTGTCCTGTTTAATAGCCGCAGCCCAATCTCGAACCATAGAGTTTGTTCGAGCCATCAAGGTCCATGATCCTCGGCTCAGATCGAGCTCGTTGTGGGACATGTGGTATACCACGCGGCCCTCTTCGTCTGTCGGAAGAAAATCTTTTTGCTTACGCTCTTTAATGCGTTGCACAATGCGTTGAGACAGATTGTGGACAGACACAGGCATGCGGTAGCTCTGATTCAAAACACGTACGTTGTCAGAGGCATTTAGAAACAAGGAAACCTCTACGCCAGTCCAGCGATGTATCGCTTGGTCGTCATCTCCTGCAATGATCACCCTCTGTGAATGTGGAGCGATATGTTTAACCATGTCCCATTGCAACGGTGTTAGGTCTTGAGCCTCGTCAACAATTAGGAGATCAAGTTTAGGTGGAACGCCCGATTTTATGTAGAGCTCTATCAAATCTACGAAGTCTATCTTCTGCATCTTAGATTTATACAAAGCATACTCTTGGTCTACTCTTTTTAAGATACTAGAGTTTAACTCTCGAGCCTCGCTGTCGTTGTATTCCTGTAGTATAGAAATCATACGGTAGCGAGAGCGGTCGATCAGCTTGAGGTACTCGTCTCCTTGACCAAAGGAGCCAGATGGAAGAAGTATTCCATCGTCAGGGTTTACCGTTGAAGTGCCGCTAAACTTCAAGCCCGTGGCGTCCCGCATCACGGACCAGTCTTCTGAACCCATCATATCTGTATGAGTGGCGCCGATTCCATTGTAGCCCCAAGAATGCAGAGTCCTGAACCAAGGGAGCTGTTTTTCATCTAGGTTAAACTGCGAGCAAGCCCTCTCTCGAGCCTCGCTGATAGCCTTTTTGGTAAAAGACACGTAACCTATGCGGTCAGGGGCAACCCCGCTTGTAAGGGCCTTCTCAACCTCTTTAATAAGCGTGTAAGTTTTTCCTGTACCCGGAGGTCCAAACAACAGTTCCGCATTAGGAATCATTTTTCTGTATCCCCTTTGGTCGTCCAACCAACCAATCGGTTACATCATGAGTGTACCAACGAATTGCAGACCTTTTGCCATCTTCTTGCCCCAGAACGACAGGGTCTGGAAATTTACCTTCTTCCACCCACCTGTAAACAGTTGCTCTTGAAATCTTCAATAAATCACAAACATCCTTAATCCTCATCAACATGGGCAGATGTTTTTCGTCATCAGAACGGTATGTCATACTTGTCTTCCTTTATCTCTATTTTTACTTCGTCGTCCCCAAACTCTGGAACCCACCACACGCGAGTATTGGATCGTTTTCCATCCTCTTTGTGGTAGTTCAAATGACCCTGGCATTTAGACTCTCCATTCAGCTTTTGAATGCGATCTTGAATCTGCCCGGTGTCATATCTTGTGAAGTCATTGTTACGCAGATACTTTTCCAACGCGTCAATCTTAAACATAGTTTTGCCATTGTCCGTCCAAGGCTTTCCAAGCAGCACTTCTTCTGGTGCTACGGCTCTTACGTAGCTGGTGCAATACTGACGTAGAAGGTTTTCAAACTTACCTGACCACGTTAGCTCCTTTGAAACCTCTTGCTTCGTGGCAGTACTCAGCATCGAGTTAATTAGCTGTTGCCAATCTGCGTTCTTGGGTTTCGGAGGCATGATGTCCAGCTGTTCCATGCAAGCCTTTTGCCACAGATGCGGGTTCTGTAGGTCTTCCGTTTTGAGCGTGAGGTTTTTACCGTCGACACTCATAAAATATAAACGCGGCTCAGACAGCATGATAGTAATACCACTGATGTCAGCATAGTCTTCTCCGCCAGAGCCAATACCATACTTCTGCATTTTGCATTTTGCTTTGTTGCAGAAATCTTTTAACGGACAAACTGTGCATTGGTAGAAGTACCCCGCCTTCTTTTTCAATGACGTTTGCAGGGCAACAATCTCGGAAGCCGGTAGAGGCGGGTCACACAACGTACGGTTGTACTCCTCCATGTGATGCTCCCAATCATCAGGCCACTTCATTAAACAGTACACGCCAATGTTGAACATGCATATGTTTCTTGACTCAGTGATCGAGCCCTCCGCTGCGATTAACTGCAAACAAATTGGTCCATCGGAGAAGAGTTGCTTTTCTCCAGCGAAATCAAGTTCTTGGATAGAGGCCAAGGATACTCGAGACTTGTCCACTAAATCTAAAAACTCTTCGACCTCGAGTGCGCCCATGTCAGTCCCGTACGCGTAGCGTGTAGGTAGTTCAGCGTTGAAGTACGGAATGTTGATTCCATTGCCGATCTGATTTTCTTCCTGATTGACGCTGTCCTGTGCAGGAAATAAGTCGCCCGAACCACTGTAACCTAACGCAGCTCGCAGCTCCTCTAAAAGATCACGAACAACGGCACACGATTCCCAGTCATTGAAAAACAAATATAGGTGCGCCCCACCCGATTTAGATCGGCAATGCACGAGAGGCATTTTAAGACGCTGTATATTCTTCTGAAGTATGGCGTGATCGAGGCCATAGTCATCAATATCAATGACACCAAATTTGCAGACATCTTTTTTAATCGGGACAATGCCGATTCCTTTAACACCATTGAGGTGATCTTGGATTAAAACCTCTGTAACCTGACCATGACGCGTACGATAGTCGGCCTCGGTCTTACCTTTTTTACCCTTGTCTCCAACAACAGTAACAAGATAACCCGCATCCGACCCCTCAAAAGCGTCAAGCATTCTTTTAGCTATTGTCATGTTAACCTCCCAAAAAAACGAGGGGGCCGCATAGGATCGGCCCCCTCTAGCTGCTTAGAACGGAATGTCGTCCATCGAGGTTGAACTAGCAGAGGAGTTTTGGGAGACCCCCTCTTCCGGTGCAGCTTTAGCTTCGCCAGCCGCAACACTGTCGCGGAACGCTTTAGCCTCAAGCAATAAATCACGGTCTTGAACAAGGCCCATAGGGTCGACCTTGTAGTTGGACCATGAACCTTGGTCATTGCTTTCTTCGACTGTAGACAATTTCCACATCGAAGCAAAGACAGGAGGTGTTATGAGTTTTCCTGTCTTCGGATGCTTGACCCGGTTAGCAGCGATGGAGGTCTTCCACCGACGACTAACCTTTAACTGGGTCGACTTCATGTCGATAACGACAGGTTGGTACATGCCATCAGGCAGCACGAGCATTGAGTAATGTTGATCAGATTTGACCAACTCATTTCCGGTCGGCAAAATCTCTCTGGCACCAACACGCTCAGTGCGTTGCAACATTGGATCGGACGCTTGGATCTCTCCACGGAATCCGCCCCCTTGTTCCCGAGGTGTGAACTCTAAATACTTCACTGTTTGGAAGCACGGGATTACAATAACACCTTCATCACCGTCAAAGAATTGATTGGTGACCGTGTTGTACAAGTCTCCAGAGGAAGCACCCTCAATGTACTCAGCCTTCTTCTTGTTGAGCTGTGGTGACAGTGCCTGTAGTACACGCAAAAATGGAATTTGCATCTCGGAACTGTCGAACACTGCGCCTTCACCGGCGAACTCCAAGATGTCGTCCATTACATCTGTGCTTAACTCTGCATTCTTTTTCTTTGCTACTGCATTAGTCATTGTTCTTTACCTCGTTTTGAATTTTCTCAACAGCTTCGATTAACTCTAAGTTTATGAAGTCGGATTCCTTAAAACCAACGTCATCGTCTCGCGCAATACTTTCACTCAATTGCTCCTCCGCTTTTGAGTTAAGATCTATTTCTTCCAGTTGCATTTTCTTAGAAATACCCATCACGATTTCCTCCGAATTTGAGCTGCGTTTGCGATAAATGCCCCGAACATGTCGAGATCGATTGGTTTACCATCTGTCACGCGTTCTTTTACAAACGCCTTCAATGTAGATGGGTGCACGTGGGTTTTCATCATGGGGTTAAAGCCCCGATCGTGTAACATCCCAACAACATCACCCGCAATGTTGTCTTCGCCTTTTCCAAACGAGCACGTGACATCGTTCTTAATGATGTCGTCCAACCCGTTATCACGTAACCATGCGAACGCATCTTCTTTACGATCTTTTGGGATCGATGCATGGACCATCATCTTGCGTTCGACGGTCAAACCATCAACATCCAGACGCTCCACGCCCATCTCATCCATTAGTCCAGGAATAGTTTCCACCGACATGCGGTGTTTCTCGGACTTCAGTTGTTTGAGATGGCTCTCCGCTTTCTCGATTTGATTCTCTACGTCACGGAGATTTCGAACCAGCGTACTAAGTTGCTTGCCAGTTCCACTATCAATGTTAGCGAGTGCATCGCCTTCATCGAAAATGTCTTCGAATATATCTGTCATAAGTTTTTTCCTCTTCAGGGTTGATTTATGAACCACCGTGGTCCATGTATAAGACCATATAGGGAGGAAGAGATGAATTGCAAGTACAATTTTAAAACTAAACCGTATAAACATCAACAGACCGCATTAGACGTTGCGGGATCTAAACGATCGTTTGGATTTTTTATGGAGATGGGAACGGGTAAGTCAAAGGTTTTGATAGACAACATCGCAATGTTGTATCAAGCCGGGGAGATTAACTTTGCGTTGATAATCGCACCAAAAGGTGTGTATCGCAATTGGGTCAGCAAAGAGTTGCCGCAACACATGCCTGATGATGTGCCGAATCGAGTTGTTAGATGGGTTAGCAGTGCCAGCAAGAAACAACAAAAAGAAATGGCAGAGGTAAAAAACCCATTCGACGGGCTAACTATTTTTGTCATGAACGTTGAAGCGTTCTCGACGCTGAAGGGTAAGCAGGTAGGTCAGTGGTTCGGGCGTACTTTTGGGCGCCAAGGTATGATTGCTATTGATGAGAGCACAACCATCAAGAACAACAAGGCCAAGCGCAGCAAAAACCTTTGCGAAATTTCTGCTGTGTTTAAATACAAACGTCTGTTGACCGGGTCGCCTGTTACAAAAAGCCCACTTGATATATATCAACAGGCCGAGTTCCTTGGCAAAGGCATCTTAGGACACGAATCCTTCTATACTTTTCAGATGCGGTACGCCGTAATCATGAAACAGAAAATGGGCATGAAGGTTTTTAACCAAGTGATGGGCTACAAAAACATTGAAGAGTTGACAAAAAAGATCGACAGCTTTTCATATAGAGTGCTCAAGAAAGATTGTCTTGACCTACCGGAAAAGGTTTACACTGTGCGTCATGTCGAGATGACAGAAGACCAGACACAAATGTACGAGAACATTCGCAAGTATGCATTGCAGATGTTCGATGACGACGCCGGCGAATCGGCTATTGTTTCTACGCCGGCTGTGATCACACAGTTATTGCGGTTGCAGCAAGTACTGTCGGGACATCTGAAAGATGATGACGATGTGATGCACACGTTTAAAACTAAACGCATCGATGCACTAAAAGATATTCTGCACGAGCATGATGGCAAAGCAATCATCTGGTCTCGGTTCCGGCATGACATCAAGATGATCACAGATATGTTAAACGATGAGTTTGGTGAGGGATGCGCTGCGTCATACTTTGGTGATACATCTGATGATGCTCGAAACAATATCGTGAAAGAGTTTCAGGAGGGACAAAAACTGCGGTACTTTGTGGGTAACCCCGCGACCGCCGGTTACGGTCTCACGTTGACTGAAGCAAATCTTGTGGTCTATTATGCTAACGACTTTAACCTCGAAACTCGGATGCAATCTGAGGATCGGGCCCACAGGATAGGACAGAAGAACCGAGTTACTTACGTTGATCTGATCACTGAAAACACAATCGACGAGAAGATTGTGAAGTCACTTCAGGCGAAGATCGAACTGGGTGCCAAGGTTCTTGGTGAGGAAGCAAGGCAGTGGCTGAGTATAAGCGCGAAATAACAAAGTTACTGGAAGAACGATGCACAGGTTATGCTTCAGAGCTGACCTGTGCAAAAGAGATATCCAAATTAACGGGATTGGATTTGGATGTAGCGAGGGCGTTCTCACGTGGTTGGTCAAGGACTAAACCATATGAAGTGCGCGGATACAAAAAGGAGAAGATGAAATGATACCACCCGAAATGTTTGTAAAAGGACTCGACAGAAATGATCGTACCGTTTGGGTTCACATTCCTGCGGTTGATTACGTTGTCTGGATTGGTGAGGACGAATACGAGTTCTTCACCGCAAGCAAATCAATCGTAGTAAAATTGGACGACCCCAAAAAAGCGTTGCCTTTTTTATTCAGTTAGAATTAAACTGGGAATATTACCTCCCATACAAACTAAGGGCGCCCAATGGGCGCCCTCTTTTATTTCTGTGCTTCTAGTTTCTCGAGTCGTTTTTTAAGTCGTTCAATCTCAAGTTCTTTCGCGCTCTTTTTAGGGCGACCGCCGGCTTTGCCCTGTTTCTGTCGGGCAATCCTGTTTTGTAAACCCTTGTTGGCATAAGAGCTTCCCATTGCTCGTGCCATTCGCTCGTTTTCTTGGGCTGCCATTGCAGCCATCGCTTTACCTAGTTTTTCTTCTAGTTCTGGTGACATGCTCTACTCCTCGTATACCTCAACTTCTTCGTCCTCGACCTCATCGTCAGTAAATCCAAAGGATGAGATGTTCAGACCCCAAAGGATTGTGCCGCGCCGATTCGAAGCCTTGGTCTTTATCCTAAGCTGACAAATTTCACCTAAACTGTGCATCTTTCGAAGAACGTCTCTTACTGTGACGTTTACTCCTTTAGTTTCCAACACCAGTTCGCACACCTCTCTCGAAGTGAAACACTCTTCTGGCATACCTGCAAAAAGATGTTTCACGCGATCTTCGAGGGAGACCTCGGGCTCCTCAACGACCTGCTCTTTAACATCGACAAGATCTCCTTGATCAAGGAAACCAGCTTCTACAATCTGCACCACACGCCACTCTGTTCGGCTGTTTTCTTGATGCAAATTTTTTACTACGAGGGCTTGAATCAGCATGCCTTCCGAGAGGTCGTGTTTGAAAACAAGGCCCGGTGTGATGTAACAACTGCTCAAGTCTTCCACCGCTTGACCGAAAGATGCAGTGACCCTTCCGTCTCGAACGGTGATATGGTTTACGATAAACGTCTTGTGTTGGATCATGTCCATCACTTCAGAGAAGTTATTGTGTTTCATAGTTTTTTTCCGTTTTTCCTAAGTTGTGTTACGTATCGTGCAAGATTTTCACGCGCGTACCATAGCCGTTGCCAGCTATTGTTAGCGGGTTGGTGAACTCTAACTTCGCCTTCGCATCTGTCTGCCTCCTGTCTTAAAAATCTCAGTATTGAAACTTCTTCGTCTGTTAGGTCGGGATGATAGTAGTTTCGTTTACTCAGCATTGTTTGGGTCTTTTAAATTGTCTTCGAAAACGCTGACATCTTTGCTCTTACAGTTGGGGCATAAGCTATTTGTAATAGCCTCAATCGTTTCCAGGGACATGGGAAAGCGAGCAGCCACCCATTCAAATTCGCAATCCTCACAATACAGATCAAGGGTGCGATGCTTCTGGCCCTGCGGCCCCACGCCAATAAACTTTATCAATTCATCTTCCTCCTTTTCTCGGCGTTCATTTCTTCAAAAGCCTTCACGCCTCGTTCCCATTCTTCTTCCCATTCCTCCTCTAACCCTGATTCCTCCATCACTTTATAGGCCAACTGCTCCAACAACTCTTCAAAAGCAGAATAGATCTGTTCCAAAAGGTTGTGCTGAAACTCATAGGATTGTTCTTGTAGCTCGGCGCTCATGCCAAAACGAGTAATGCACTCAATATTTTTGTTGTCGCCTTCGCCGTTAGACTCAAACTTTGTTGATATTAATAATACGTCTTTGAAGTCATTCATTTGCACACTCCTCGCAAATTGTGGCATCTTCGCCCATGATCAGCGTAACCCACTCGCCGCAACCGCACAAACGTTCGACATCACCGCCGCCGCCACAAGCGTCGCAAGTCTCCTCCTCAAC
>JAAHTG010000534.1_pt1 | contig 32397 bp, 20 predicted proteins | sample 6116081 | NCBI WGS metagenome assembly JAAHTG01 (sample SAMN13939989, study PRJNA603662) | sponge metagenome | isolation source: marine sponge | host: Mycale hentscheli | place: New Zealand | collected 2005 | reverse complement strand
ATGCCCGATCGGGGCCCGACCCATCGAACTGTTGAGCGGGCGCCGCGACTGACAAAGCGCCACCAACAAGGGTTGCTGCAATATATGTTGAAATACGCATTAGTCTTTCTCCCTGTCAGCATCAATCGCGTCTTTAGTCAGCATCCAGCTGGTGACATTTTTGCGGTCATCGTCTGCCGGTGGTGGCGCAAGAAACTTGGGATAACTGGCCTTCATTTCACTAAGCAATGGTTCGGGAATGTCTTCGGCTGTATTCACGCGAGCACCAATCGTCACAGTATAATTGACGCCAATACGGTCACCCATTTTCATCCACGGCAACCAGTCGGCAACTCGCGTCCAACTGAAACTGAGCTGAGACAGTTTCATGTTATCGGGATCAAGAACTTCATCCTCGTAAGCATAGTCGTTGAACATTTCCATCGCGTGATATGTGCCGCCAACATAATCTTGATAGTCCCCACCCAGCGGGTTCTTGTAAAACAGCGGAATATTAAATGACGTAAACACCCGCCCGTTTTTAAACAGGCCGTCAAACGTTAGCGGCGTACCGTCTTTGCGGTAGGCATGCATGGGTTCACGCATGTTGACCGGGTCATTAGCCACGTGCACCACCTTTACCGTGTCACCCGTCCAAGGGTTTTCCCACGTGTCCAGAACCTCATTTGTCTCCGGGTCCAGATACAACATGACTTCGCGGCTGACGCTCCTGAAACCGGGACCACGTTTTTCATCATGGTAATTTTTGCACTGACGAACATTTACGCCGACGAGTTTGAACAAAATACGGTCGCGTTCGCCTTCGACCCGCGAGTACATGGTGCCTTGAAAATAGCCAAACGTTGGATCATTTTCTGCGCGAGAGCATATGAACTTGCGCTGCACTTCCAGCGCTTCTTCCGGCTTGGTAATATCAAGCCTGTCTTGGGCCAAAGTAGCGCCACTGGCGAAAACGCCAAATATCACTGCCAAGGCAGTTGCGGAAAGTAGACTTTTCATATCGTCCCCCATTTTCTGCTGGTCTGTTTCAGCGATAATTACATTTCAGGTTTGGCTTGATCCCGTGGCACCATTGCGCAATTCACCAGCATCCAGCGCAGGTTGTAACCAATGCGCTCAGCGGACGGCTCCGTGAAGGTGTAGGGGTGCGGCTTCGTGCTGCCGTCCGCCATTTTTTCGCTGGCATAAAGCACTAAAGAGTTACGATTAAAATTACCGTTATCTTCATTGAGAACATGCCATGTGATCGCTTGAAGAGTCAGACCAATTTCGCGCTTTTCGTCCCCGCGCGTGGTAAACCAGTGGGTCGCGCCCTTGTCATGTAGAATGATATTATCATAGCGTTCAAACGGCATGTCGCGGCCACCGCTTACGCCCGGCAGGTCCGCGTAACAATGGAACTGGCGGGCACGTTCATACCAAAATGGTTCCGCAGTGGACGTTGCCTGAAGCCACACTTCCTTCTTCGATACCTGTATGCTGGAAAACCCAAGTTTAACACAGCCAGCACCCACGGCTTTGCCATCAAAATGCTCGGCTCGGCGACGAAAATTGATCGAGCAATCAGCGATTGTTCGCCAGGCACCATCCGCCTCACTGGCAAGGCTTGCAGAAAGCTCCTCGGCCGTCGGGCCTGCATCCAGTGTCATTCTATAGGCAACACTCTTGGTCCCTAGATCACCGGCAAGACTGAAAGTCGGAGCGTCATTATCACCGCCCGCAAGACGTGTGATACTGAATTCTTTGCGTGCGTGTTTGCTGTCATCCGGCAGTTGGCGGCGGGCATCAAATAACGCTTGATTTGCGTTGCTGTATATTCCGGGAAGTAATTCCGCGATGATCAGCAGGTTACGTTCGCCGGGCGTAGAGTCTTGTCCCTGCGCCCAAACAGGCTGCGCGCCATAGGCCAGCATAATTGCCAGCAACCCTAGTGCGTTGGCGGATAATTTTTTGATCATATTGCTCCCCTATGTCATGTTGACCGGGGGCAAATTGTGGCTAACCTAGTTAGCTTTTTCCTGCTGCCATCCGGTCCATCCCGGTCCTCTAAGGGCGACACCCGGCGTCGCGCCAGTATGGTCACCGTCCTTAAGAACCTGTGTTCCATTGATTATTACATCATTCACGCCGGTGGCGTATTGATGTGGATCAGCGAACACCGAATGGTCCTGAATTGTTTCGGGGTCAAAAATAACAATGTCGGCAAAATAGCCTTGCCTCAGTCGACCACGACCCCGCAATTTCAAGTTTTCCGCGGGCAGCGAGGTCATTTTACGCACTGCTTCAGCCAGCGTTAGCACACCCTCGTCGCGCACATATTTAGCGTAAACCCGGGCGAAGTTGCCGTAGGCACGCGGATGGTTACCGCTAAGGGTGAAGGGCTCTTCGGTTGCAGGCGCACCCGCGTCAGAACCAAAGCTCATCCATGACTGTTTGATTTTCTTGGCTATATTTTCTTCAGACATAATGAAATAGGCTGTACCCACCCGGCTACCATCTTCGACAACCAAGTCCATTGCGGTCTCAATAGGCCCCTTGCCGCGCATCGCCGCCACTTCCGCCAACGTTTTGCCAGTCAGTGGCTTCAGCGCTGGGTTCTTGAACCCCATCAACAGCAGCTTGTCGGCACCGCCAGCAATCAGATACAGGTTTTCCCAGTCCTGTGGCGTTGAAATTTCAGCAATCAGTCTTTCTCGGATCAGCGGGTCCTGCAATCGCGCAGCCCAGGCGTCATATCCGCCTTCCTGAACAGAAGGCGGCATCATGGCGTCCAGCCCGGTGGCACCAGCGGTATAGGTATACATATCAGCGCTGATTTGCAGCCCTTCGGCGCGCGCGGCCTCCACCATGGCAATCACCTTGTCCATCTTATGCCAGTTAGCGGTGCCCGCTGCCTTAAGATGGTATATTTCTGCTGGCGCATTGGTTTCGCGGGCGATGGTGATCAGCTCTTCAACAGCTTCCTCGAAACGGTCGCCTTCGCTGCGCATATGGGAAATATACATACCACCGTACTCCGACGCCGTGTCCATCAAAGCAATCAACTCTGCGGTATCAGCGTATGATGACGGCGCATAAATAAGCGACGAGCCAATACCGAGCGCACCTTCTTTCATCGCTTCAGCCACTAAGTCCTGCATGTTCGCAATTTCAGCTGGGGTTGCCTTGCGATCTTCATAGCCCAGTACATGAATGCGCGCTGTGGTTGCCCCCATAAATGACGCCACATTAGGTGAAACACCGTTGGCTTCCAAATGTTCCAGATACCCCCCCAAAGTGGTCCACGGCACATCGAACTTAAGATCGCCCTGCCGCTCCAGCGTGGTTTTTTTCATATCATCGTTCAATGGTCCCATGGACCAGCCTTCACCGAACACTTCGGTGGTTACACCCTGACGGATGTCGCTTTGGCCGTGTCCGTCCACAAGCAAAGTTTCTGTCGCCCAGCTAAGCACATTAATGAAACCGGGCGTTACTGCCTTTCCGTTGGCATCGATAATTGTCTTGGCATCCGCCCCACTCAGATCGCCAATCATGGTAATTTTGTCGCCGACAACACCGATATCAGCGTCCAATACCTCGCCGCCGCTGCCGTCGTAAACCATTCCGTTCATGACTATAAGGTCGTAATCAGCTTGTGTGTCGGGTGTTTGATAGGAAAAATAAACGCCGCCTGCGATGGCTACAACGGCCAGAACTATTATCAAAATACGCTTCATCAACTTCTCCTATCGTTAACTGCCTACATGCACGTCAAAAATATAGCCGCGAGGTGTGTGCCGCGCAACAACACCCCAAAACACCGGCTTGTCGCAGAGCGCCCTTTGTTTTTTGACCAACATCAAGACAATCCCGCCAAAATAAACTATAGTCAATGCATTATCGAAATTAAGGGAGGGTAATATGTTACAGATACTGCGCGCGGTGGGCACCGCGTTCTTGTTGGCAACTGTTGGGCTTGCGGGCGCATCCGCAGACACAATCAAACCAGAAATATACATGAACTGGGAACGGGTGGCCGGGGCGCAGCTTTCGCCAGATGGCAACCAGGTTCTTTATGTTCGGTCGCGCGTCGATCAAATGAAAGACAAATGGTCGTCTGAGATATGGCTGATGAACGCAGACGGCAGCAAAAACCGGTTTTTGGTCAAGGGATCTGGCATGCGCTGGTCACCAAACGGCGACCGGGTCGCCTATGTTGCCATGGCCGACAATAAAACCGCGCAGATATTTGTCCGCTGGATGGACGATGAAGGCGCGGTAAGCCAGTTAACCCACGGCCAAAACCCACCCAAAATGATCCGTTGGTCACCCGACGGAAATTCAATTGCTTTCCGGTCCCGTGTTCCGGCCTCAAGCGAATGGAAAATCTCCATCGCGGCGCCGCCAAAGGGCGCCAAATGGACCAAGAATGTCACCGTGATTGACAGCCTGCATTATCGTCAGGACCGGGTCGGCGCGATCAGTGGATTTGACCATTTGTTTATGGTGCCTGCCGAGGGTGGTACCGCTCGCCAACTTACCGAAGGGCGCTGGCACACGGTTTCGCGTTTTTCCGGCATGATCGGTAACGCAGCCTATGCTTTCACCCCCGATGGCAGCGCGATCATTTTTGATGGCAACGGCCCCGCGGGTGATGTGGAAGAAACCAAGTATAATTCGCAAATTTTTAAGCTGAATATCGCCAGTGGCGACATTACCCAGCTAACTAAGAACGAGGGATATTGGTCATCACCAGCGGTTAGCCCGGACGGCAAAACCATTGTCTATGCAGGCAAAGTCGATGTGATCAGCACATACGGCACCGATGAAGTGCGGGCGATCAATATGGACGGCTCGGGTGAGCGCATGATCAACAACGATCTGCCCTCTGGCGCTGGTGGTTTCATGTTCAGTCGTAGAAGCGACCGGGTTTACTTCGCTGCTCGCACCAAAGGCGAAAGCCAGGTGATGCGTCTTAGGCTGAATGGCCGTTTGGAAGCCATTACCGAAGGCAGCCAAATGGTCACGCTGGACAGCATGACAGCTGCCGGTAAATTCGTCGGGCGCTACCGCGACGCCACAACCGATTCCAATCTGGCCATCGGCGACGTGGGTGACGGTGAGTTGACACAGCTGACTGCACTAAACGCTGACGTGATGGCGGGTATTACACCAGGCGCGCTAGAAGAGATTTGGTACGACAGCAGCGACGACACGAAAGTTCAGGGCTGGGTAATGACCCCGCCGGATTTTGACGCCAGCAAGAAATATCCGATGCTGCTCTATATCCACGGCGGGCCCCATGGCATGTACGGCGTGAACTTCAACTTCCTGTGGCAAGCGCTTGCCGCCAAAGGTTATGTGGTGGTTTACACCAACCCGCGCGGGTCTGTTGGTTATGGTTCAGATTTCGCCAACGCCATCGACAACCGCTATCCGGGACGACGAGATTTCGACGATCTGATGGCAGGCGTAGATACGGTGGTAAACCGCGGTTACATCGACGAAAGCCAGATGTATGTTGCCGGTTGCTCGGGCGGCGGTGTACTGGCCACATGGGTTGTCGGCAACACCGATCGCTTTGCCGGTGCAGCCGCATTATGCCCGGTGATCAACTGGATCAGTTTTGCTGGTACCGCCGATATTGTTGCGTGGGGTAACAAACGTTTCCGCACGCCTTGGTGGGAAGACCCTGAGCTGTGGATGAAACACAGCCCGTTGTCGCGCGCGCCCTACATCAAAACACCAACGCTGTTCATGACCGGCGACAAGGACCTGCGCACACCGCTGGCTCAAGCTGAGGAAATGTACACCGCGCTGAAAGTAAACGGCACGCCGACGAAACTAGTGGTGATTCACGGTGAGTATCACGGCACCACCAGCATTCCGTCCAACATGCTTCGAACCATTGCCATTCTGGATAAATGGTTCAAGGAATGGAAAAAATAATAGCCGTACAACTATCCGGGGCGGCAGCTGCGGCTGCCACCACCACTAACACTTTAGGCGGCCTGTTTTTTACTTTTGCGTAGAGCGAAAAAGCCCCCAACTGCGGCTGATGCCGTTATAAACCCGCCCCAGATCATATCATAGACAACTACCTTCAGCGGCCAGTCACGAAGAGTTGCCAAATTGGTCAGGTCGTATGTGCCGTAAGCGATGATGCCAAAAAGCGCACCGTTCACCGCGGCTTTTTTCAAGGCACCGCTTTCGGCTGCAGGGATGCTGACAAAATAAGAGACGCCGCCAATATACATGGCATAAAACACCACAGCTGCGCCCCAATTCACCTTTTCAGCCATCAAATGGCCGATGGTTTCCGCGTAGAAATCAACCGCTATTACGCCCAACCATACGGCATCAAAAACCACGAAAACGATCAAAACACCAATATATGCTTTTACAAAATTTATCTTGTCGCCTTTCAATTTGCTGACCTTTAAACGCAGGAAATTGCCATCTGGATTAAACTAAGTCTTCAAATCACAGAAATGACCCTGTAAAGAGACGCTAATCTTCACCAATTCCGACAGAGAAAGCTAACTGGCGATGACCGATAGTCAAAAACACTATGCTCTGGCCATACATGGCGGCGCTGGCGCAGCGGCTGGCCGAGACTATTCCGAGGCCGAGGTCCATTTGGCCCGCCTGGCAAAAACCGGCGAAGCCATGCTGGCAGGTGGCGCACCGGCGGTTGATGTGGTCGAAAAAATGGTCATGGAAATGGAAGCATCCGGTCTTTATGTGGCGGGCCGCGGCTCGGCACCAAACAGCGCCGGATATGTGGAGATGGACGCTGCAATCATGGACGGTTCTGCGCGCAACGCAGGCGCGGTTGCTGCCATCGGCGATATTGTTCACCCCATAAGCGCAGCACGTGCGGTGATGGACAACACGCCCTATGTTATGCTGGCCGGTATCGGCGCAACCAAATTTGCCGCTGATCAGGGGCTCGCTGCTATTGAAAGTCCAGACGACTATTATAGGCTACCAGCAGGAACCACACTGGCCGACACACAAACAGAAACCCTGTCCCACGGCACCGTTGGCGCAGTGGCGCTGGACACGGACGGCAAGCTGGCAGCGGCGACCTCAACTGGCGGCGTTTTCGGTAAACCAGAAGGCCGTTTGGGTGACACGCCCATCACAGGCATCGGAAATTGGGCCGACGAAGAAGTTGCTATTTCCTGCACCGGTATCGGTGAGTATTATATTCTGGCGGGCGGCGCGGGCAAAATTGCAAACGCTGTTGAAATGGCCGGTGATACGCTGGGCGAAGCGGTTTGGCGCATGCTGGACGACGTGGAAAGTCTGGGCGGTGACGGTGGGGTTATCGCCGTGAACAAAGCCGGTGAGATTGTCATGGCCTATAATTCAGAAGGCATGAAACGCGCCAGCGTCAGCACAGATTCGCCTTTATTGATGACAACATTCAACCCCAGCGACTGAACCGCACACCAGCCTGACCGGCAAGCTACTCGGCAGCTTTCAGCAAATCAAAAACAGCATCGCGCTCATCGAGCACTAAAAGCAGTGCCAAATCATCCGGTTGTAAATCCTGTAAAATAAGGGCTGTACCAGCTGGCGGGCTATCCGCCCGACGCAACACACCGGGGCTCAAGCCACTGTTCAAGCAGGTTTTTTCAATGACGTCACTGACATCGCCCAGCTCGCGGCCGCGTAGGTATTCCTCCAGCTCAACGATCACAACAGCGTCTGGCTCGAACGCCAGTGCGCTATTGGTCAGGTCGGTAATATCCTGATCAGACCGGTCACCGGCATGACCAAGCAACAAAAACTTTCGCTTCGATGGCACATGAGCGAGGGCTTCAGAAACTGCCTCGACCGAATGCGGATTGTGGGCAAAGTCTACAAACACGCGTGCGCCTTTGGCTGCGAATTCGTTGCACCGCCCGGGGTTGTCCTCGGGTTTGCTTTCGAAGTTGGTCAGACCGCCAATAATTGCCTGATCAGACAGCCCCAGCGCCTTAGCCAAACACAAAGCGCCCATTACGTTACGAATGTTGAAGCGAGCCAAACCGCCCATGGTGATGGGTGCATCTGCGGCGGCAAGAACCGGTGTGGCAGTCAAGCCGTCAAAATAATGAATCATGCCGTCATCGAGCCAACAACACAGTCCACCAGAAGTACGCGCTGCGACAACTTCGGGATTCTCAGGATCAAGGGAGAACCAGCATACTTTTCGGTCGGCCTTGCGGCCATTATTGACCACCAACGGATCGTCGGCATTGAGCACGAGCACGCCGTCGGTTGCCAGCGTGCGGGCTACGGCAAACTTGGCGTCTGCCAGGGCCTCGACCGTGTTAACGCCGTACTGACCCAAATGGTCGGCTGCAATGTTAGTGACCATGGCCGCCTGCGCCTGCCTAAGTGGCAAGCCGCGTCGCAAAATGCCGCCGCGTGCCACTTCAAGAAATGCCAACTGAAGCCGTTTATCGCGCAATAACATGCGCGCGCCACCCGGACCGGAATAGTCGCCGTAATCGAGAATATCATCGCCGATTTTGACGTAATCGGTGGATGTGGTGCCTGATACAATGCCTTCAGCTTCTCCGATTGCCGCAGACAGGCGTACACTGGTTGATTTGCCGTTGGTACCGGTGATCAGGGCCACAGGCAGATTATGCAAATTGTCCCAGGGAATTTCATAAAAGGCTGGAAGCGCGCGCACTGGCCACGTCTCGGACCCGGTGCCGTGACCCAGCGACACATGATCATCATCACTAAGGAAATCGATAGCGCGTTTGTCCGCTTCCTGCTGGAGCGCCAGTAGTTCGGGATTAGCTTCTTCACGCATCACTGCGCGCACATCGGCTATCATTTTTTCCCGGTCATCAGGGGTAGTGCCCAAAAGCCGGTGGGCAGTATAATGCCATGCCACCTGGGCAACAAAAATCGCAGAATAAAGCTGATCAATCGGCCCGGAAATCGCCAAATTCAAGCCGTTTTCAAACTGGCGCGAAATACAACGTTCGGCTTGCCAACCGACATCGTCGACCGTGCGCCGAGCTTCTTCCGCCCATATGTCTGCAACACTGCCCGTCGTTATATCGCCCGAGACAAACACATCAGCTATAGCACCGTAAGTTTTCCACAGAAGCCCCGGGCCCGTTAGCCGCCGACAATCATCAAGAACCAGCCGGGCATCATCGGGCGCAGAGATCGACAGAGCAGTTTCCAGCTCATCAACGGTCATTACCATCCGCCGTCTCCTGACCTAGTCGCCGTCTTCGACATCGTCGCGCGCTAGGCGCACACCACGATCATCGCTGACCAGCTTCTGGTCATCAACGATCAGATCTTCGTAGGCTGCGCTGACGAGAGGCTGGGTTTCGCGTCCGGCGCTTTCAACTTGCTCGCCGTCACCACCGAAATAGATGATTTGCTTCCAGCTGCGAATAATATTGTCACCAAACACGATCAGCAGATCACCCGTCTCGCATTGCTCAAGCCCAGCGGCAACTGCTTCCTGCTCGTCGGCAATAACTTCAATCGCGTCTTCGCTAACGCCGTTGTCGATCAGGGCAGCGCGCATCATTTGCGGCACTTCGTCAACACCGCGCCGGCGGCGATTGTCATCTGCTTTACATATATAATGGCCAAAATGGCCCGCCAGTGTTGCAGCCGATTCTACGATATCCTCATCGCGCCGATCACCAGGGCATGCAACGACTGCAATGCGTTTTCCGTCAACATCAAGCTGATCCACCAGATTTGCCATGGCGGCAAAGGCCGCAGCGTTATGGGCATAGTCGAGGATCACCCGGAACGGATGTTCGTCGTATACATTCATGCGGCCCGGTGCCTGGAAGAAGCTGGTGTTGAAGGTGCGCAGACCATCACGGATCTTGTCCAGGTCCACGTCAAAGCTGTATGCCATAGCCGCTGCAAACATGGCGTTTTGCACGTTGTGCATGGCGCGACCTTCCATGGTGGCACGTACCAGATGCGACCACAGCAGCGGAATATGGGTGCCGTTATCGTAAATGGTGATCATGTCGCCGTTCATGCCCTTTTCAAGCACACAGGCGCGTCCACCAAGGTTGATATGCTGTTTCACCAACGGATGCTCATGGGTCATAGTGACATAGAGAATATGCTTGGCGTCACAGTAGTCTGCCATCATCAGGCAATTGCGATCATCAGCGTTGAGAACAACCGTATCGGTTGCCGCCTCAACCACGATGCGCTTGATCGCCGCCAATTGCTCCAGCGTATCAACACCGCCCAGACCCAAATGGTCGCTGGACACATTCAAACAGGCCGACACATCGGTATTATCGTAACCAAGGCCGCTGCGAACCAGTCCTCCGCGAGCGGTTTCCATCACTGCAAAATCAACCGTTGGGTCACGCAGCACCATTTGCGCCGAACGCGGGCCAGTTGTGTCGCCCTTAACGGTTTGCTTCCCGTCTACATAAATACCGTCCGTAGTGGTTAGGCCTACCGTATTACCGCATGTTTTCATGATGTTAGCCAGCATACGCGATGTGGTTGTCTTGCCATTGGTACCCGTGATAGCAGCAATCGGGATGCGGCTGGGCGTATCCACCGGGAACAACATATCGATCACTTTGCCTGAAACATCGCGCGGTGTGCCTTCGCTTGGGGCCACGTGCATGCGGAACCCCGGCGCGGCGTTAACCTCAACAATCGCGCCGCCGATATCTTTGTATGATTGGGTGATGTCGTCGGTGAGGAAATCAACCCCACCCACATCAAGGCCAACTGCCTGCACCGCCCGTACCGCCATTTCGCGGTTATCAGGGTGCACCACGTCGGTCATATCTACCGCAGTGCCGCCAGTGGACAAGTTCGCAGTTGATCGCAGATAAAATTCTTCGCCTTGCTTGAGAACAGTGCCTTCGTCGTAACCGGCCTTCTCCATCAGGCGCGAGGCTTGCGCATCAATTTCAAGACGCGTCAGTACTTTCTCGTGTCCCACACCACGGCGTGGGTCTTCATTCACCTCGTCGATCAGCTCAATAATGGTATTTTTGCCGTCACCTACCACATGGCCGGGAATACGTTTCGCTACCGCAACAAGCTCGTTGTTAACCACCAGCATTCGGTGGTCAAAGCCAGTGATGAAACTTTCCACCAGCACCGCGCGGCTGGTGCCTTGTTCTTTTGCCATGCCAAAGGCAGTGCGGGCTTCGTCGTCATTGTTGATGTTGATGGTAACGCCGCGGCCATGATTAGCGCTGAGCGGTTTAATCACAACCGGGAAGCCGATTTTGTTGGCGGCACGCGCAGCTTCGCGCTCGCTGTAGATCATATATTGTTGTGGCACCGGCAGGCCCAGATCATTGAGCAATCGGTGAGTGTCTTCCTTGTCGCAAGATATCTCCACCGCGATATGGCGGGTTTCGCTGGTGATAGTCGCCTGAATGCGCTTCTGGTATTTGCCGTGACCGAACTGTACCAGACTATGAGCATTGAGTCGCAACCAAGGCACATCGCGCTCTTCAGCAGCCGCTACTAACGAACCAGTGCTGGGACCAAAGGCATGGCGCTGAGCGCGGCGAATAAAAGAAGTTAACTCGTCATCCCAGTCAAAGTCGTCTTCAATGTCATAGTCTACCTGCGCCTGAACCTCTGCTGGCAACAAGTGCATCAAAAGCTTTATCGCCAACTTGCCCGCAGCCAAGCCCACGTCGCGGTGCTTGTATGCGTAGACCATATTATATTGACCCGGTTCACCGGTTGAGCGGGTTCTGCCGTAGGTAACTTCGTTACCGGCAACGCACTGCAATTCGATCGCCACATGCTCCATGATGTGGCCCATCCATGTACCTTCGTCTTCGCGCAGGCGCCGCAAAAATCCACCGTGAGTTTTGTAGGAGCAACCGTGTTCTTCAAGCCCGGGCAGCGCAGCAACAAGGCCTTCTGTGAAATCTGTACCCAGTTTTACCGAGGGCCAATTTTCCAGAACACCTAAATCAAGCACATGGCGAATGACGCGGAATTTTGCGTATGTATTGGGCCCAACATAGACGTTGCTGCTAAGAATTTTCATCGATCGTCCCCCGACTCTGATTTCAATTATGCGTCGTTTATTTAGTTTTCTCGGTTAGTCTCCCACCGAAATATTACAATGGCCCTGCCCGTCTTCCGCGGGTGGAAAAGCCTCGCGGTTATTCAGGTCATAGTGGCAGCCTTCATGTAAAATATCGAGCTTCAACCCTAACAAGCCCAATGCTTCGCCTCGACGCGCCTGACCCAACGACGAGTATTTAAGCCCGGAGCCATCTACAACCGTCACGCCGCCGCTACCGACAACCTCGATAACATTATAGGGGTCGATAAAAGCACCGGTGTCTTCATCGACACCGATACCAAACAAAAACGGATTATAAGCAACCGCCGACAACAAGCGACCAATGCGGTTGCGCTCGGAAAAATGCTGATCAATGATCGCCGTGTTGGTAAGGCCAAGGCCAGGCGCCAAAGACGCACCACCCTCGCGTGCGCCGCTGTCGCCGGGGCCGCCCGCCATCATATGTTCGGCCATAATCGACGCACCCGCCGACGTGCCCGCCACATGCACACCCGCCGCATTGCCGCGCCGGATGGCCTGCGCCACCGCTGTGCCACCCAATATGGTCGACAGCCGAAGCTGATTGCCGCCGGTGATGAAAATACCCGTCGCCTGATCACATTCGTCAGCATAATCCGGGTTATCACAGTCTTCGCGGCTGGTGATGGGAATATAGGATACTTGCCCTGCCCCCAACCGTTTGAACAGCTTCTGGTACATGCGACCAGTATCATCGAGCCTCGATGCAGTTGGAATCACAACGATCCGCGCATCTACGCCGCCGCAAATTTCGGTGAATCTTTTGAGAATTGTAGGTTTGGTTGCTTTGTCCTCTGCTCCACCGATGGGAACGAGGTAACCGCGCTGTTGGCCCTGAGGTACAATAGCTGGGCACATTACTGTAAGTCCTGTTTTATCTTTTGGCGTTCATCGGTTTGAACGCTACCTTTATATATCCAAATAACCCAAGACATGTCGCTATGCTACGCTATTATTATGCAAAAGGCGCTTTTTTGGTGTGTTCAGTGGTGATTGTGACGATTGTGCCACCGTAAACACCACTCTGACCGCCCGCCAGCAACAGGAGACTGCACTTCAATGACTTTACGCGGCCTGACAAAAATGTCCTTCGCTGGAGTCGCTGTCTTGGCGGGCATTTCGAGCTTTGTCGGCGGGGCCAGCTTCAACTTTCCCAGCAGCGTCGCATATGGTCAAGAGGTTGTCGCCCGGGAGATCATAGTTGATGGTTCCCCAACTTCAGCACCTCCCACTCTCGCCTCAATGGATTACTGCGCCGATCAATATATTCTGGCGCTTGCAGATAAAAATCAAATTCTAGCCTTATCCAAAGAGGCAACCAGTGTTTATTCGCTGTTCCGCGGACGAGCGGTCGGCATTCCCCAACTGCGCGGCAGTAGCGAAGACATGTTGGCGCTATCGCCGGATGTTGTGGTGCGCCAATGGAAAGGAAGCCCAGCAGTAGACCGCCTGTTCCAGCGCGCGGGCATCAAAATCATCGCAATACCATTCGCCGGATCACCGCAGGCCGCGCTCGACGGTCTGATTGCCTTTGGCGATCAAATCGGCAAGGGCAAACAAGCACGCACTTATGCCGCCAACCGCCGCGCAATGCGGCAACGGCTGGCAACTTTGCCCGCATCGGGCCTGAAGGCGTTGTATGTAACCCCCAGCGGATACACCGCAGGCGGCGGTACCAGCGTCGATTCAATTATTAAGTCCGCCGGATTGGACACAATGGCCTCTGACTATGACTTGCAGGGCTGGCACCCATTGCCGATGGAATCGATTATCCGAACTGCCCCCGATGTAATCATCACCAGTTTTTTTGATCTGCCCAGGCCAGCATCGCGTTGGCCGCTGGCGCAGAACCCAATAACCCGCGACTTACTCGCAGGTTTGCCGGTGATTGACCTGCCCGCAAGCCATCTGTCCTGCAATGGATTGTTTGACATCGATGCGGCCCAGTTCATCCGTGAAAAAGCACGGCAAATGGGACTGTTGGCGGGCTGATTTGCTCGATGGGCTCAGGCGGGATACAGTCGCCGAAAGAAACTTGGGGGAAACAAGGGGCGCCGCTTGACATCCACAGAAAACAGCACGAATTTAGTTAGTTCGGGCGACCACGAAAAGGTAATTGGCAAAAAGGATATTGTTCTTTTTTGCATATCCGCAATTTTGTTATTGGACACGGTTGCCGCTGGTGCCGCTATCGGTGCATCCAGTATTTTCTGGTGGGTCTTTCTAGGACTGGTTTTCTTCGTGCCTTTTTCATTGATTTCCGCCGAGCTCGGATGCGCCTATCCCGACCAGGGTGGCATATACGCATGGGTACGCCGGGCCTACGGCAGCCGCTGGGCCTCGCGCATTACTTGGTCTTACTGGGTTAATGTTGCGGTCTGGTGCCCGGCGATTTACATCTTATTTGCTGGTATTTTTAAACAGCTATTTTGGCCCGACATGTCGCTGATAGGCCAAATCATGATCGGAATCGGCCTGACCTGGCTTACGGTTTTGGTTAATGCCGTCACTCTCGATATCGGCAAATGGGTACCTAATGTGGGAGCAGTTGTGAAACTGATTGTATTTGCCGCAATCATAGTCGGGGCCGCTGGGTATTTCTCGGAGAACGGCGCGGTAAACGAGATTTCATTGGCAACCCTGACACCAAACTTGGGCGATGGACTGCAGTATCTGCCGGTGATTATATACGGCATGCTGGGTTTCGAACTGATCTGTGCCGGGGCCGACGAGATCAAAAACCCGAAAAAAGATGTGCCCATGGGCATTCTGATCTCGGGTCTGATCATCATCACGCTATATATTTTGGCGACAATTGCGGTTCTAACCGCTATCCCGGTTGCGGACATTAATCTGGTCGAAGGGCTGGTTGATACGCTGATGCTGTTCTTCGGTGGCGGCGAACTCGGCGTGGCGTTTGTTATGGTTCTGGCGATCGGCACGCTTTACACATTCTTTTCCAACGGCGTTACCTGGGCGCTGGGAGCGAACCGCGCGGCGGCGGAAGCCGCAATCGACGGCGAGTTGCCCGCATTCTTCGCGAGAGAGAGCAAAAAACATGGCACACCGGTGGGTGCAGCAGTGGCACTGGGCGTTGCTAGTACGGTTATATTGGTGCTGTATGGGCTGTTGGCAGGCAGCAATGAAGAGCTATTCTGGTCATTGTTTGCCTTCAGCGGGGTTATTTTCCTGATCCCCTATGTGGCGATGATGTTTGCTTACCTGAAACTGCGGCGCGACGAGCCAGATCGTGATCGGCCTTTCCAGATTGGCGGACCGGCGTGGCTGCCAGCGACATTGGCCGTTGTGTGCGCTTTGATCCTGTGCATCACCATCATACTGTTTATTTATACGCCCGGCAGCGGCGTGCAGTGGCCAGTGCTAGGTGGATCAATTATTTTGCTGATCATCGGCGAGATAATTGTTCACGTGAACAGCAGATCGCCACAGGCAGACGCTGAAAGTAATCTAGAAGATAGCTAAAAAAACAGCGGCAACGCCGTGTGCTGCCGCTGAATTACACTTGATTGAACAGCTAAACCATCAGAAGCATTTGGTCTCCAGCCAGTTTAAAAGCTCGGTATAGAAGTCTGTTTTATGCTGGTAGCTAAGCGTACTGGAAAAATGGTCTGCCCCTTTTAGCTCAACATATTTATAGTCTTTGTTGTTGCTTTTTAGCTTATCAACAAAACGGCGGCTGTGGGCAACCGGAACTCGAATATCAATGTCACCGTGAACCACCAAGATCGGCACATTCACATCTTCAACATGATCAATTGGCGAAACGCCCAAGATGGTCGGCCGCTGCAGCTCGCGCAGGAACTTGTTTCTGCCGATGGTAGCCCTGATCGAATTCAGGTCAGCAACGCCCGCGCCTGCAATGGCGCACTGATATATGTTGTTGGGGCGCATAGAGCCAGCAAAGGCCGCATAACCACCATAGCTCCAGCCAAACACGGCCAATTTGTCCTCGGTCGCAAGGCCGCGTTTCACCAGGTACATGGCAGCGTCATCCACATCGTCCTGCATCTCAAGGCCCCATTTGGCATCGCCGGCCATCCAGTGGTCTAGACCGTAACCCTCAGACCCTCTGAATTGCGGCTGAATAACAACATAGCCATGATGCGCCAACAACTGACCCCATTCGTCAAAACCGCCAGCGTCGCGTGCCCACGGTCCGCCGTGCGGTAAAACTATCGCCGGAAACGGCCCCTCGCTATTGGGGATGGTAACAAAGGCAGGAATTCTGCGACCATCTCGAGCTTTAAAGCTTTTGTATTCAACTTTCGCCAGATGCCGTTCCTCAAGAAGCGGCTTTTCCGCGCCAAGAAACTTAAGCTCAGACTTGTTTCTCAAAAGGTAGTATGACCCCGGGTCTTTCGCACTTCTGGTATAGATAACGATGGCATTGTCGTCTTCCGAGCGGGTCGCGTTATAGAAAACTGACTTTCCCGGAAACAGCCCTTTAATAGCGTTGTACAAAGCCTCTTCGTTGCCATCGATATAATATCGCTTCAGGCTGTCGGTGCGATAAGTAAAGCCCGTGAGCTGACCGTAGTTTTCCTTTTTCCTGCTACGCATAATACCTACTGCGTCAACCGACTTGAGGCCAAAGAGGCGTTCAGAATAGCTGCCAGACGCAATATCCAACGCATATACACCGGCAGTATTTTCGCCGTTGTTGGTCGACACATAGACCTCATTGGGATTTTCGCTACTGAATCCAAGAAAGCTAAATGATTCCCGCTTTTTGGGGTCAATAACCTTGATCTGCCTCCACTTGGATTCGCCTCTTAACCGAGCTAATTGGATAATCGAGCCCGACGATGGTTCAAAGCGGGATGCGCCGCGTACTTCACCGTTCAAATCCACTTGATAGCCACCGGTTCTATTGGTGCCGCGGGCAATATTGCTGACCCGACCATTACGCACATTAAAGCGTGCAATATCAGGGATACGATTATCGTTATCGTCGTATGAGATAATAATTTCACGCGGGTTGGATTGCCACGGCGAAACAAACTGGGACCCATCCGGCAGTTCCAACCATTTTCCAGATGCATTTGCATTTACTATGGCGGCTTTGTTAACCCAACCAGTGAAATTCGCATCATTGAGGATTTGGCGAAATCCGATCAATACCCGTTTGTCGTTCAACCAGTTGAAACTGCGCATTTCCATTACGTCGGTGCCAATGCGCACGGGTTTGGCTTTCAGGTTTTTTGTCTCGAAAATTTCCAGCAAGTAACCGCCGTCTTTGCCCGTGGCCCTGATAATGCCCAACTTTTTACCGTTGGGCGAAACCTGCACGTCCAGTATGGACGGCAACATGGCAAAAGCATCCAGCGGCAATTTTTCTTGTGCAGCGGCACTCCATGAAAACACAGCCGCTATTACCGCTAAAAACCCATATTTTTTTAATCCGGTGAACATACTTGTATCCTGATCAAGACGTTTGGTATCAAGCCGGCCAATTACCGGCAGTTAAGCAAAACAAGGGGCCCCGGTGAGAGCCCCTTGTTTTATTTTATAAGCCTGTTCTTCATGGTCAAGCCGAGACTAGAAGACAACCTTCACAGACGTGAACAATGTACGGCCCTGCAGGTCATAACCAACACCCAGTGGGAAGTTGCGAATACCAAAGACACCGTCTGTGTCGATCCGTGGCGGCTTGGTATCAAACACGTTGGATAGTCCCAGAGTCACAATAACATCACCTGGTGCCCACGAAATCGACATGTCGTGCACGTCATAATTTGTCGTGAAGTAAATTGGGCGACACGCAACCGGTAGGCCATCACAAGGCGTATCATCAGGATCAAAGTCCGGCGCAGCTTCCTCGCCGCCCTGGATCCAACGAGTAAACCAATTGAAACGGAAGTCGCGGTATTCCATTTGCAGAGTACCCTGCGCTCGCCAATGCGGCGCATCAACTTCACCGGCATTATCATCAATGCTATCAAGAACCTGTACGATTTGCTCTTCCAGATATGACGCCCGAACATCAAGAGACAACGACAGCAGTTCGTCACCTACCTCGAAGTCTTGCTGATACAAAGCATTGAAGTCGATACCCTTGGACGTGATACGACCAATGTTAATGAATGACCCATCCAAATCCGACACCAACCCATCGCTGTCGCGAGTGATGCGCGAACAAAAGTCACTGGTTGCACCCGGCTGCTCGATATTGTCATAGCAGTCGTTGACTAGGAACTGGCGACCTGGCTCACGGATACTGTCTGTCACTTTAATATCGAAATATGTTGCGGACAACGTCAGATCAAATGCTTCAGTGAATGGCTGCTCGAAAACAACACCAGCAGTGATCGACCGAGACGTTTCAGGGACAAGCACTTCAGAACCGCCTGTGGTAATTTCCACGGAGTAATTGGTATTGATGTCCGGATTCAGACCGACGGTTAGAGGGTTAACGCCATCAGCCGTACAAGCATCAAGTACCCGTTGTGTCCGGTTTTCACCGTCAGCACGATACTGCGAACCGCCGGTTGGGTCAGAGGGGTCAATCGGCTCACGAGCATCCAGCGGCACGACACACGGGTCAACAATTGTATTAAACCCGCTGGTGCCGTTCAGGAACTGCTCTCGCAAGTTTGGCGCCCGATAGGCTGTACCGTATGTGCCGCGAAGGGTTACATAGTTGATCGGACGGTAAACACCTTTCAATGAATATGTCCACGCAGGGCTGAAGAAAGTTGCGTCGGTCCTGCGAACCGAACCGGTAACAGTCAGTTCCTCTGCCCACTTTTCACCACGCACGAGTTGAAGCTCAGTTTCAGCAAAAAATTCATTTAGCGTCCGGGCACCATCAGCACCAAGGTCAGAGAAAAAGGCAAACAATTCGCCGTTTGCCGCAACATCGTTCGGATTGGATTCAATGCTGTCACGGCGATATTCATAACCAAGCACCAACGGAACTTTGGTGTCGTTCCAAGGCAACTCAAAAAGGTCACCAGTAATAAAACCACTCACCATTGTCTGTTCGACAATGGTTTCAAAAGTCCGGTCATCAAACAGATAGTTCGTCTCCGCCTGAGTGGCGAATGTGCCACCACCAGCTTGATAAATGGACGGTGCGAACATGTTCACCGGCACGCAGCCATCAGAACCATCACCGCAAATGAAACTGCCCGGATTGTCAGGATCTTCTCTGGTAGTAGCAAGTGAATGTAACAAGTTGTCTTCACGGATGCCGCGCTGACGATCCGTTCCTTTTGACCGAGAGAATGCCGCAAAAACATCATAAGCCCAGTTACCAAGGCCAAAGTTATCGAAAGCAGGCAGGTCGCCGCGAACACCACCAACAAGTCGGTATTGGTTCACTTTAACGATATTGCGGTCACGGTCATCTTGTATCGCTACAATCGGCGTGATTTCAGCTTGTCCCGCGAATGGACCGAAAAACCCGAGGCAATCCAGTTCGCTACACGGATTAAATGGATTTGTGATAGGCACTTCCGGGAAAATAGTAGCGCCAGGTGAAAAGATATTTGACCGACGCTCGGTGAAATATCCTTCAAAATAAGCAGTCGTGTCGCTGTCCTCATCAAGGATATATTCACCAGATGCGAACACACTCCAGCGTTCCAGACCAGCGAGAAAATCACCGCTTTGGTATCGGTCGGACAGCTGCGCGTTGTAAAATGGCGTTTGCAAGTCAACATCTGTGAGCCCATCACCGTCAGGGTCAATCAAGGCGGCATCATCAATGCCATCACCATTAATGTCAATGATCGTCAAGGCATTGGGGTTAAATTGCTCAAGACCAAGGCCAATGTTGGTGTCCGAGAAATTCGGGATGCCCGCAAACGGAACGTCAGACACAGCCCCGTCATTAGTCAGGTTCGACGTACCTGGTGTGTACCACAGATTACCAAATACGAACGGATAGAAGGCGCGGTTAATAGTATCCAATTTACAGGAGCTATCGGTTGTGCCTGGCGCCAGACCGCGATATTGGGTCAGAATGTTCCCGCCTTCGTCTTCATAATAGAATTGATCGCATTCCTGGGTAATTTTCCGGTCTTTAAACTTAACACTTTCGCGCTGGTAATACTCACCAGCAACTTGGAAGGAACCACGGTCAAATGTTTTGCCCCAAATAGCCGAAATTGTTTTTTCCTGCCCGCCTGCCTCAAATGGTTGACTGAATGAGCCATCAATCTCGAAGCCTTCAACATCCTTACGCATAATAATATTGGCAACGCCAGCAATAGCATCCGACCCATAGACAGCAGATGCGCCGTCCAACAGATTTTCCACCCGGTCAATCATTATTGACGGAATCAGATTCAGGTCAGGCGATGTCGGCGCGCCGCCAACACCGGCTGGCGCCACACGTCGTCCATTTATCAAAATCAAGGTCCGTTCGGCGCCCAGGCCCCGAAATGAAAGCTGGGCTGAGCCTGGCCCGTTATCCAGAACAAACGAGTTGAAAGTATTGTCGACTTGAAGACCCGTTGCCTGCGCAGAACTTTGCAGCATCTCGGCTGTATCAAACAGGCCAAGTTCGCGCGAAGTTTGACCGGAAATAATCTGAATCGGTGACGCGCTGGTAAATTCGTTCCGGCGTATCCGCGACCCGGTAACAATTACTTCTTCGACAAGATCGTCATCATCGACTGCGTCATCTGCATCCTGCGCCGTTACACCGCCAGACATGGAAAGGTTTAATGTAGATATCAACAGTGCCGCCGTGCCGTAGGCAAGCCGGTTCTTCAATATATCAATACTATTCATTTTTTAGCCCCAGTTTCAAAACACGGATCCCATGACCCCTCATGGGTTCCCACATATGCCGCAGCCCTAATCCGCAGCCCTAATCCGCAGCAGACTCCAATGGTCAATATGAAGGCATAAACGAAAGGCGTAAACCCATTGCCCTAATCGAAAGCATTAAGTAGTAACGGGTTTGTGAGGTGTTGTGACAATTATGTTACTAATGAAACTAGATTACCATTACAGGTATAAAAACAATCTATACGTGTGGTGATGCTTAGAGTCCAGCCGACAACAGGGAAGCGTTACCGCCTGCCGCGGTAGTGTCTACGCATATATGGCGCTCTAGCTGGCACCAACGACCCATTTCCCGCGAGGTTAAGAGCGGAATCAGTGGTCCATTTCGGGCCGCAAGTGCTCTGCGCGCCTTTTTTAAATCTGCCTCATCACTCCACAACGCCACCGCCGCAATCCCTTCCAGCAGCGTTAGATCATCCGGACTGACAACCCCGGACATACTATGCTCGCCCACTGCACCCGGTGCCGCAATCAACACCGCGCAACCGCATTGACGCGCGATGGTTTCCTGAGCCTGTGCATCCTCCTGGGTGGGGCCCAAGCAAAGCACCAGCCCGCGCGGATACAGCGAAAGCTGATTTTTCTCGCCGGTTGGCCCAGGCATATCAACTGTATGTATAGGTCGGCCGCCTTCAGGCGGCTGCTTCTGAACTCTATTGATCGCCCGCTGCACGGCCTCGAGTTCCAAAGTTTTTTCAGTCCCGCTAACGGTTGATAGTTCTGCCCTATCTGGACTGCTACAAAAGCGCGGTAGATAATGCGGCCCGCCTGCCTTCGGGCCAGTACCTGACAGGCCTTCACCGCCGAACGGCTGCGATCCGACAACCGCACCAATCTGATTGCGGTTCACATAGAAATTCCCCACCCTGATGCGGCGGGCGATATGATCAACCCGATCATTAATACGGGTGTGCAGGCCAAAGGTCAGCCCGTAGCCAGTGTTGTTAACAGCGTCGACAACAGCGTCAATCTCCTGCGCCTCGAAGGTCGCCACATGTAAGACCGGACCGAATATTTCGCGCTCAAGCTGCTCGATACCATCAACAGTAATCACCGTCGGCGGCACAAAATTGTCAGCCTGGGGACAGGCCAACTGTTTGAGAATCCGTCCCTCACTTTTCGCCCGCCGACAATAGTCCTCAATCATCTGTTTTGCCGGGCGGTCAATAACCGGTCCAACATCGGTGTCAAATTCCCACGGATTGCCGATCACCAACGCATCCATCGCGCCGTATAACATCCCAAGCAGATGATCGGCGATGTCAGTTTGCACATACAAGACCCGAAGCGCCGAGCACCGTTGACCAGCAGATTGAAACGCCGAGGCGACAATGTCGCGCACCGCCTGCTCAGCCAGTGCGGTCGAGTCCACAATCATTGCATTGATGCCGCCAGTCTCGGCGATCAACGGAGCGTGCGGCGTAAGGTGCTGCGCCATTGCGCGGCTAATGGTCTGCGCAGTGGTGGTTGAGCCAGTGAAACAAACACCGCTTACACGGGGGTCACTGGTCAGCGCGCCGCCAACAGCCTGTCCAGTGCCGGGCAACAACTGTAAAGCATTTTCCGGCACCCCCGCCGCGTGCATCAGCCGGACTGCCAGCGCTGCGATAAGCGGCGTGGTTTCGGCGGGTTTGGCCAACACGGCGTTACCAGTCACGAGCGCAGCAGCTACCTGGCCGGTGAAAATCGCAAGCGGAAAATTCCAAGGTGAAATACAGACGAAAATACCGCAAGGGTTTCGCTCGCTGTGGTGCCTCGCTTCGGCAGCATAATAGCGCAAAAAATCCACCGCTTCACGTAGTTCGGCCACCGCGTCGACCGGCGTTTTCCCAGCTTCGCGGGTTAGCAACGCAAATATCTCGCCGCTGCTTTCTTCAAACAGATCCGCCGCTTTACACAGGATCGCCGCCCGATCACCCACGCCTGCAGCCCATGGCTGCGCTGCAGTAATAGCGGCTTGGGCACCAGCGGCATCAATCTGAACAGCAACACCGACACGGTCCCTGGAATCTGCCGGGTTGACAATCTCAACTTCCATTCTGCCACCCAACGAGTTTTGGCATGGTTCAGCGCGCCATTGCCGCGACAGGAAAGGTGCTCGCTCGCCGTCGAACGCGGCTATGTCACTGGGATTACGCAGGTCCCAACCTTTTGCATTTTGCCGCGAGGTGCCGTAAAGCATTGGCGGCAATGCAATGGCTCCGTCGCAGACTGGAGATGCATCCGTTAAAGCACCGAATGGGTCCGCTGCCACCACATTCGCTGGCACTGTTTCATCGATAATTTGATTTACAAACGACGAATTGGCACCGTTTTCCAGCAACCGTCGCACCAGATACGCCAGCAAATCCTTGTGTGCACCCACCGGCGCATATATCCGGCAACGGCAATTTTCCCGCTGCATCACCGTATTCAGCAACGCTTCACCCATGCCGTGCAGTCGCTGGAACTCGAACGGTTTATCGTCACCTGCCAACCCCAGAATAGTTGCCACTGTATGGGCATTATGGGTGGCAAACTGCGGATAAATACGATCAGTCATGGCAAACAGCCTGTTTGCGCAACAAATGTAAGACACATCGGTTGCTACCTTGCGAGCAAACACCGGAAAGTCCTCAACGCCGTCAACCTGCGCTCGCTTGATTTCAGTATCCCAGTAAGCGCCCTTAACCAACCGCACCATAATTTTGCGATCCAGCTCGCCCGCCAACGCATAGAGCCAATTGATAACCCCGCCCGCGCGCTTACCATAAGCTTGCACAACCACACCAAAACCATCCCATCCAGCCAGCTCGTCGCTGCGCAGCACCGCTTCAATCACATCTAGCGACAGGTCCAACCGGTCAGTTTCCTCGGCATCGATGTTCAGGCCCATACCTGCAGTTTTGGCTGCCACTGCCAGTTTGCTCACCAATGGTACTAATTCGGCCATAATTCGGGTGCGCTGGCCCTCTTCATAGCGCGGATGCAGGGCTGATAGTTTTATCGAAATCCCTGGATTGTCACGGATGTCTGCGTTGCTGCTTCGCTTGGCTAGATAGGCAATCGCTTGCCAGTAGGCCTTATAGTAGGCGGCAGCGTCATCGGCAGTCATCGCTGCTTCGCCCAGCATGTCATAAGAAAAGCTAAAGCCCAGCTTCTGGTCCGGCGCTCCCTGCCGAACAGCTTCTTCGATGGTGCGTCCAAGCACAAATTGCTTGCCTAGCAACTTCATTGATCGGCCAATTGCCGCTCGGATCACGGGCTCACCTAATCGTTTGGTGGCCCCGCGCACCACGGCCAGAACACCGGCTGGCGGTGCTGGCTCCAGCACTTTACCCACCAACATCAGCGCCAGGGTTGATGCGTTGACCAGCGTGCTATCGGAATCGCCCACATGATCCTGCCACCGGGAGGAGACAATTTTGTCTTCGATCAGTGCGTCGATGGTCTCGTTATCTGGCACACGCAGCAATGCCTCGGCCAGACACATCAACGCCACCCCCTCGTCGGTCGACAAACCGTATTCCGCCAGAAAGACCTCCATCAAGCCCAAATCTTTTTCACTACGCAGCGTTTCGACAAAACCGATGGCCTGTGCCGTGGCGTTGGCTCTCTGGTTTACGTCCGGCTCAGAGGCCGCCATCAAATCACGCAGGATGTCAGATTCTGCCAGGCGGGTTTGTGCGCGAATGTTGGCTCTGGCTTCGGTGAGCGACGATGGGTTCTCTGAAGACATTGCGGAGGTCCTTGTTAAACACCCTGTGAGTTGACGAACTCGAAAATGATACCGAAACCTTATAAGTCTTATTTCCTTTTATTTACAAACTGAAGGTGTTAGTACCTATATTTGAAGAAAAATAAGGCGATTAAATAATGATTGATGATAATGAAAGCCATTTAGACCGAGTGGACCTTAAAATTCTAGCCCTACTTGAAGTCGACGGTCGCATGCCGGTTACAGAACTAGCAACCCAAGTGGGCCTGTCCAAAAGCCCGTGCCAGGTTCGCCTGAAGCGGTTACAAAAAAAGGGTTACATTCTGGGCTTTCGTGCAGTACTGGACGACACTAAACTAGGGCGAGAACATGTTGCCTTCGCCGAGGTGAAACTGAACAGCACCACTGAAAAAGCGCTCGCGGCTTTCAATGCTGCGGTTCTGAAAATTCCAGAAATTGAACAATGCCATATGATCGCCGGATCGTTTGACTATTTGCTGAAGGTTCGCACTCAGGACATCAATAGCTACCGGCTGGTTCTGGGCGAAAAATATCCGGCTTGCCACATGTGGCCCATACTTCCAGCTTCGTTTCGATGCAAGCAGTTAAGGAAGTAGGCCAACCATCCGCCGGATAGAATGTTGAGCCTTCACCAAGCTAGCCCTTGTGTCATCCCGCAATCCCGCTTTTAATGCCCATTCGGGAATATAACACAGGGGACATCCATGAAATCGGTCATATATGCCAGCATGATAATCAGCCTATTCTACAGTGCGACAGCGCAGGCATCTGAAACAACCGAATATCCCATCGTTTTATCCATGCAGGAGCGCGCGCAGCTGGAAGACAAATGGCTGGAGGCGCGCCTTAACACGGTTGTGCCCGCTGTAATGCGCGACCGCGGCATAGACATGTGGATTTTAGTTGCTCGCGAATATAACGAAGACCCTGTTGTTAAAACCATGCTGCCAGCCACATGGCTGTCGGCGCGGCGACGCACGGTACTGATGTTTTATGACAACGGCGAAACCGTTGAACGCCTGGCGGTCAGCCGCTATGCGGTTGGTAAATTCTTTAAGGCAGCCTGGAACCCCGAAGTTGACCCCGACCAATGGACCCGACTGTCAGACCTGATCACCCACCGCAACCCGAAAAAAATTGCCTTGAATGTATCACCCACTTTTGCGCTGGCCGATGGCATGAGCCACAGCCAGCACCAGGACCTGATAAAGGCATTGGGGCCCGAAGAGCAGCAAAAAATTGTCTATGATCCGGCACTCGCCATCGGTTGGCTGGAGCGGCGCATCCCCAAAGAAATGGAACTCTATCCCCACATCGTTGGGCTGGCACACGCAATCATTCATGATGGTTTTTCTTCAAAGGTTATCAAGCCCGGCATAACCACAACCGCTGATGTTATGTGGTGGTTCCGCGAAAAAATCAGGGAACAGCGGGTGACTGCTTGGTTCCACCCTACGGTCTCAATCCAGCGACAAACCCTGGATGACAAGGGCCAGAAAATGACTGAGCTATTCGACCCCGAAAAGGACAGTGTTATCCGTCAGGGCGACCTTATCCATGTGGATTTTGGCATCACCTATATGGGCTTAAATACTGACACCCAGCATCATGGCTATGTGCTGAAAGTTGGTGAAAACGATGCCCCCGCAGGCATCAAAAGTGCGCTGAGCGTCGGCAACCGGTTGCAAGATATATTAACTGAAAACTACAAAACTGGCTACAGCGGTAATACGGTATTGGCAGCCAGTCGCAAGCAGGCGATCGCAGAAGGCATAGTGCCCAGCATCTATACCCACCCGATCGGCTTTCACGGTCACGGTGCAGGCGCAACCATTGGCCTGTGGGACAGCCAAGGCGGTGTGCCGGGTCGCGGCAGCTACCCGGTTGTTGAGAACACAGCATGGTCAATCGAGTTGAACGCTACCGTATCTATTCCCGAATGGGGCGGTCAAAAGGTGCGCATTATGCTGGAGGAAGACGCCTTTTTTGACGGCAAGACCGTAACCTACATCAATGGCAGGCAGACCCAGCTTCACATCATTGGAGAGGAATAAATTCCCCGTCATGATTTTGTGCTAAATTGCTATGAAAGTGCCATCGCCTGCCAGCGTCAATATAAAACAGCTCCGGCTACCAGAAGGATGAGATCCATGAAAATTTTGCCCTCAAAAATAATTCTCTCCAAACTTATCGCGGCTACAAGCTTGTTGCTACTAGCGGGCTGCGGCAACGCAGACAGCGAAAAGGAAGCACCGCCGGTTCGCGGCCTCAAGGTGTTTGAAGTGGCACAGTCGGCCTCCTTGGAGGCGCGTCGTTATCCCAGCATCATTCAATCCGCCAATGAAAGCAGGCTATCGTTTGAAATTTCCGGCCAATTGGCGGAAGTTGACCTAGAGGAAGGTCAGCGGGTAACCGCCGGGCAGCTTTTGATGCAATTGGACCCTACTTCGCTGCAACTGGAACTTCAGGAAGCGCGGTCCGCCGAAAATCAGGCAGATGTAGCCCTGCGAAACGCTCAAGCCGACTTCGACCGTAAATCGCAGCTGATTGAAAACGGGAATGTTACCCGCGCCGATTTCGACGATTCGCAAACCAACCTGCGCACTGCGGAGGCGCAGAAGGAACAGGCAACCCAGCGCCTTGCTATCGCGCAGGAACGACTGAGCAAATCGGAACTGCGCGCGCCGTTCGACGGCGTTATCGCTGACGTAGAAGGCAAATCCTTCACCAATGTCAGTGCAGGTGGAAGTGTTGTGACCCTATATAGTCAAAGTGCTTTTGAGGTTCGCATTAACGTACCTGCGACTGTTATCAACTTGTTATCGGTCGGCGACGACGCTGATGTCATTATATCTGACCTGCCCGGCGTGACCCTCAAGGGGAAAATAGGCGAAATCAGTTCGCGTGCAACGCAAGTGTCAGCCTTTCCCGTCATTGTCGCCCTCAACGAAAGCAACGCTGGCCTAAAGGCTGGCATGGCTGCCGAAGCGATTGTCCGTTTCGCCCTACCCGGCAGTGTCAATGGATTTCTGGTACCAATTTCCAGTTTCGATTTCGAAGGGCTAGGTGCTTTTGAGCGACAAAGTGTTTCCGAACGCACAGCAGAAGGTAGCCCGTCACAAGTCTTTTTATTCGACCAGGCGTCCTCTACGGTTAAAGCTACACCAGTTAGCATTGTCGGTGTACGCGGTAACATGCTCATTATCGCCAAGGGACTTAAATAAGGTGACCTGATCGCCGCCGCTGGCGTGTCTTACCTGTATGACGGCCAAAAAGTCAGCCGTCTCCCCAACGGCCAATAGGAAGGTAAAGCCATGTCGTACCTGACTCCTCTCGGCCTGACAAAAGCCCGCTTTTCCGTCCTGCTAATGTTCAGCTTGGTGATTTCTGGCTTGCTTGCCTACCAAGATTTTCCCAAACGCGAAGACCCTAAGATAACCATCCGCAGCGCCGACGTAACAGTGCGCTTCCCAGGCCTTGCGCCTGAGAAGATGGAACGGTTGATCACCGAGCAGGTGGAGCGGAAAATCCGCTCAATCAAGGAAGTCAAAGACATTGAAACCCTTCTGGTAACCGGCCGTATGAAGACGTCCGTTTTCCTAAAGGACAGCATCACCGACCTGACGCCAGTTTGGCAAGACCTGCCCGACAAGATGGAGGAAGTTTCCCGCGAATTACCGGACGGCTCTGAAGGCCCCTTTGTCGATACCGATGTGGGCGACGTTACCATTGCCTCCATCGCCATGACGGCGGAAGGCTTTTCATACCGGGAAATGGAAAATGCTGCCAAGGAACTTCAGCGTCAACTTTATTTGCTGGACGGCGTTGGCAAGGTGCAGTTGTTCGGGGTGCAGGAGGAACGTATTTGGCTTGAAGTGGACGCCGAGCGAGCAGCGGCCGTTGGCAAACATCTTCGGCATTTAATTGATGATCTAAAAGCTCAAAACGTTATTCTGCCTGCCGGAGACCTTAACGCCGAAGGCACGTCAATGCTCCTGGAAGCCAGTGGCGACTTCAAAAGCGTTGCAGATATCGAGCGAATGCTAACCCAAATTCAGGGCACCGATGAATATGCTCGGTTGGTGGATATGGTTTCGGTTAAACGCGGGCTGGTCTCGCCTCCGGAACGACCTGCTTTTTATAACGGCAAACCAGCATTGGTGATCGGCGTGCAAATGCAGTCCGGTTTTGACATTCAGGATGTTGGAGTGGCGCTACGGGAAGCGGTTACGAACTATGAACAGTCACTGCCCATAGGCTTCGTACTTGAGTTTGCAACATTCCAACCCGATGCTGTATCTGAGGCCGTTTCCAACGCACTATCGAATGTGGGACAAACATTTATTGTAGTTGTTTTGGTCGTGCTGGCTTTTCTAGGCTGGCGTTCGGGTTTTGTCATCTCGTCCATCGTGCCCTTTGCAGTTATGTTCGCCCTTCTCGGTATGGGAATCCTGAATATCGCCCTTGAACAAGTCTCCATTGCTGCAGTGATCATCTCACTTGGCCTGTTGGTAGACAACGGCGTTGTCATGGTTGAGGACATACTAAGACAAGTAGACGAAGGAACCTCCCGCCACGACGCGGCGCTAAACTCGGGTAAACAGTTCGCGATGCCGCTTCTGGTGTCATCATTAACTACCATTTTTGCCTTCACCCCATTCTTTATCCTCGACGGCGACGAAGGCGAATACGCCTTCTCGCTTGGGGCCGTTGTTGCGTTAACCCTTATCGGGTCATGGCTCTCATCCATGTATTTCATGCCACTGATTGCCTCAAAATTCCTGCGAAAACGCGCGACAGCAGCGGCAATAGCGGAAAAAGAAACACCAAGTTTTGTCCACCAGTACCAGCGCATACTGTCGCCTGTTCTTGGCTGGTCATGGGCCGTTGTAGTGGCTTGTTATGGCCTTGTGGTTGTTTCAGTGTTTCTGTTTTCGTCCGTCCCGTCTGAACAATTCCCGGAAAGTGAACGCACGGAAGTGCTGATTTATATGGATATGCCCAAAAGCACCCATATCGAGCAAACAATTACATCCGCCCTCAATGTAGGCACATGGATCAACGATACTGATCAAAACCCCGATGTTGATAACCAAATTCTGTATGTTGGCTCAGGCGGTCCGCGCTTCTATCTATCGTTAACGCCAGCGGACAAGAACGCATCCAGCGCGTTTTTTCTGGTTAACGCTACCACACCGGATGCCGCTACCAAATTTACCAAACGCGCGAAACGATACCTTGTAGATAACCACCCTGAAGCTCGCTTCAAAGTAAAACGGCTTGCCATGGGCGCCAGCGAATCCGGTCTCGTAAAAATAGAAATCACCGGCCCTGAGCTGGATCGCCTATTGTCGCTTGGTCGCGAAACAGAAGTATTTTTCCGCGACACTCCCGGCCTGATCCAAAACGAAAATAATTGGGGCGAGAAAATCGTCAAATTCACCATCGACGTTGATCAGTACAAAGCGCTTAGGCTGGGCATTACGTCAGAAAATATGTCTCAGCTTCTGAGCTCATACTTCAACGGATACAAAATCTCTGACTACAGAGAAGATGATCAATCAATCCCGATCATGCTGCGAGCCTCCAAGAAAGACCGCGACAGCATTGAGGACTTGCTCAACATCACTCTTTCCAGTAGCGGTCAAGACGTTTCGCTGGAACAAACATCAGACCTGATTCCCGAACTGGAATATTCGCAAATTAGACGGAAAAATCAGGTGCGAACGATCATTGTCACTGCAAAAAGCGAAAGCCTGACTGCCGGCGAATTATATGACAGCGTGGCGGATGATATCGCCTCGCTTGACCTGTCGGGCGGCTATAAAATTGATGTGGGCGGCGAACTAGAGGACGCCGCCGATATCAACGGCAAAATCGCGGCTGGCCTACCCTACGCCTTGATGCTGATGCTCCTGGCGGTTGTGTTTCAGTTCAATTCGCTGCGACGTGGTGCGATTGTTTTCATGACAGTACCACTGGTTTTAATTGGCGTGCCGTTTGGCTTGCTGCTCACCGGCCTGCCCATGTCATTTTTTGGGACCCTCGGCATCATCAGCCTTGCGGGCATTGTAATCAACAACGCCATTGTTCTAATTGACCAAATCGATATCGAAGCTAAAACCCAGAATGTGGAGGCCGCGATTAAGGCCGCTGCAGGAAAACGACTGCGACCCATCTTGCTGACCTCTATCACTACAGTATTGGGGCTAGTGCCACTGTATCTTTTTGGCGGGGTTCTGTGGGCACCACTGGCGATAGTGATGATTTTCGGTCTTGCAATCGCATCTGTGTTGACACTGTTGTTCGTACCAGCGCTTTATCTACTATTTTTCGGCAGAAAACGCGCGGGCCAACCAGCAGAGCTGGACGCTACGGCTTAGAAAATTCGCCTTCGTCACATCAATGCGACGTATATGTTTTGCTTATTATCTTCCACCCATCATCGGTTTTAATAAGGTGCATATAGTCGGTGAAATTGAATGTATTGAAATAACCAGTTTCCTTAATGGTCATGCGTGCCGCATTGCCAACAACATCGATACTTTCGATCCAACCTTTAAAATCTGATTGTGTGGATGCCATCGGCGGGTTATTGGTAAGGCCATCAAAAAATGGCTCAGGGGACCCAAGTCCCAATTCGCCGCCGAGGAAACCGTTCATCACGGCGCCGGGGTCAAAAACTTGGCGCAGTGTCGCAACATCTGCCTCAAAAGTTGCCTTGATGTATGCATCGCCCACCTGCCTTACCGCCAAAATATCCGCAGTCGCTGCGTCGTTGTGCGGCGTGGCGTCACGAGCTGCTTCAAATGCTTGAAGGGCTTGCGGCCCTGCACCTAACAACGTCACAGAAAAGAGAACCATAAATAACTTTATTGCTCTGTTCATTTTCACTTCAATTTCCCCTCTAAAACTCTGGCAAACGCTCAAAACCCGGATTTGGCCTCATGGGTTGCGCGTTCGTCTTCGCTTATGGTCAGCGGCTTACGAATAGGTTTCATGGTCTTTTCATCAAAAAACGGTTTCCACGACTTGCCGCCTCGAACGCGCCACCACAGCAACTGACAAGCAAAGCGCGCAAGCATGCCAGCATTACGCAGTTTTTCGCTCAGTCCGATCGGTTTGTTTTGGTTAAGATGGCCCCGCACCGGGCCAACCAACTTCACCACCTCGTCCGACGTGCCCTTATAGCCAAGGCAAATAGGCAACACACCCAGAAACGGTATACCACCACGCGGAAAACCGTTACCCAGCGGGGTTTTGCAGCAATCAGTGTACCACCTAAGCGGGCCATCCGGCGTTACTCTCATACAAACTACATGCTCCATGCCTGCTTTAATTTCGAAGTTTTTCGGGTCCAACTGGAAAATGTTGCTGCCGCCGTTTTCATCTAGCATATCATCTGTACGGCCAAGAAAGTGCGCGTAGCTTTGGCAGCCCCTACAGCTGCACTTCACGTGATTTGTGGAGCCTGCAGAAAGGTTTCGTGCAACGCCAGTGACCGAACCGCAGGAACATTTGATCGATACATCAACAGACATGTTTCTCTCCCTAGACCAAACGGCCTGTTTACTTTCCCGGGTGATAGGTACGCGTTGCGTTAGCCTCAACTTCCGCTCGGGTCGTCAGTGCCCGCCGCCATTTCTTGGTGGCAAACAGGGGCGCCTGGTCGGCATAGTGCGGCGAGTTTTCGTCCAACGTGGCACTACCAAATTGGTGGATAACATCGGCGGTTTGGCGACCAGCCTTGTCCCACTCAACCAGCGCGATCCAAGTGTCA
>JAAHTG010000529.1_pt1 | contig 32664 bp, 37 predicted proteins | sample 6116081 | NCBI WGS metagenome assembly JAAHTG01 (sample SAMN13939989, study PRJNA603662) | sponge metagenome | isolation source: marine sponge | host: Mycale hentscheli | place: New Zealand | collected 2005 | reverse complement strand
AAATAAAGCTTTCTTTGAGATTTTATCTTTTTATCCTTACATCTGGGGGACTACCGCGAAAGGCATCATTTCCACTTGTGTTTTAGGGGCAAAAAGTTTAAATCAAGATTTTGTAGAAAGAGCGATCGATATTCTTGAATTAAATATGATTCGAGGTGCAATCTATTTAGCTGATGAGGATGAACAAGGACTAAAAAAAGCCAAGTTTTTTCAAGAAATCGCTTATCAAAAAGGATTTGTTCTGTTAATTTTACCTATTAAATTTATCTTACCAGAAGCTCAAAAAGGAGATGATTTTGTCGAATATCTTCAAGGGAACAAAAATAAATCTACTCAAAAATTAGTTAACGATATTGAGGAAAAAATTAAGTATTTTGGTTACGCTTTAATTTCTGACTATCTATCTTGCCAAGCACCCCCCACAGAGGAAGAGAAACAGTTACAGGCTGTTCAAAAAGCTAAAGAAATCTTGCTTAACGAGAATAATGAAATTAAGCAATATACCGAACTTGAAAAAATCAGAAAACAGACTAGATTCTCTGAATCGGCTTGGGAGAATAAAATCTTAAGAGTATTGAGACGAGAAATCAGGGGAGACAGATTAAAATTAGATTTAAAGTATTATGCTCAAGAAGATGACCCCATTAAACAGATTGAACTCAAACAAAAAATTTGCGGGCGTTATTCGTTGAGTAGTTACGATTTCCAGAGATTAAGCTCAAAACTTCAGCAACAAGAAGAAAAACCAGCAAAAACGATTTTTTCCTTTGACGAATTTATGAATTTGGGTAATCAAGGAGAAGACTGGTTAATTCCATCTTTTTTGCCTAAAAGTTCAATGTTATTGTTATGTGCTGCTCCAAAATGCGGTAAAAGTTTGTTAGCCAGCGATTTAGCCTATAGCGTGGTTAGCGGTGGTCAATTTCTCAATCAACAAGTCAAATAGGGTAAGGTTCTGTACGTTTGTAGCGATGAACCACCAAGAGATTTTGCCCGACGCATTCAGTCAAGAGGATTTGATTTACTACCCAATATCAATGAAAAATTCAGAATCTTAACCAGTCTGGATTTATACAACCTCAAAGAGCTAGAAGAACAATTAGAAGATTTTCGCCCTGATTTAGTCGTCATCGATTCACTCACATCGATTAGTTTAGACACAGGAGTTAGTGAAAATTCCGCCGAATATGCCAAACAAGCTTACAAGCTCAAAGATTTGTTTGGTAAATATAACAGTGCCTCTATTTTGATTCACCACCAAAACAAAAATAGTGAAGCTAAAGGACTAGGAAGAGTGGCAGGAAGTATGAGAATTACCGCAGTTCCTTGGGGGATAGCACAGCTTTCTGGTGGGGCAGAAGAGTTAAGCAATGGTTCAAATAATTTGGTTGATAATACCAATGTTCGTTGGCTTGACTTACAGCCTAGAGAAGGTGAACCAGCTAAATACGAATTATCGATCAATCCTCGTGATACATGGTCAGAGAAAAGTATCTTTGAGTTTCATTTCGATTGTGACGATCCCAAAAACAAAAAAAGTCAAGAAGGTGATCTAGTCCTTGACCTTTTAAGCAGCGGCAAACATCTTGAATATGGCGAAATTAATGAACAATTGGTTTTAGGTAAAAACCTCTATAAGGTGCTTGATTATCTGTGTGATCGAGGGCTGGTTAGTCGTGCCAGAAGTAAAAATAATCCTCGTCGTTGGGTTGACTTTATTGAGAAGTATTCTCATAGTGACACAATAACTAAAGGGGGGGAAAAAAAAATACACCCCCCCCCCCTACAAAGAAAAAAAGCTAAGTCAGAAAAATCTCATAATCAAGATGAATCAAGAGGAGTAGCCAAAAAGGTAGCAGTTGAAGAAAAAAGCGAAAATCAAGAGACCATGACAAATAATTTAGTTCTAAGTCCTGAACCTTATTGCAAAAACACTCCCACTATTGACGAAGACGAAAGGACAAAATTGCTAGATTTTATTTTTGGTATTCGTAATAGTTCAACTATTTCTAGAGAGCATTTTAGTCAGATAACTAACAATAAATCTCTTAGTTCCATGTCCAATGAGCAATTGTTAGCAGTTTATGAACAATTATTAGAACTAATAGAGTAATGGCACGTGCTAAAAAAGGTACTGTTACAGTCCAATCTCATCGAGGTATGTTGAGATTGAGTCTTCCTCGTAATTGGTTTAATGGCAAAAGAAAATATTTAATTTTGGGCTTATCGGATACTGCCAAAAATAGGGACATAGCACTAGCTAAGGCTTCGATTATGCAGTCTGACTATATTTATGAAAGATTTGATTTTACTCTTGACAAATATCGGCTAGAAACTGCACCAGAAAACGAACAACAATCAATGTTGGAGATTTTCCAACAATTTAAATAGTTTAAATCGAAACTAATTAAACCTAGTTCTCATCATAATTACGTAACTACTGAGAATAAATTAAAGGAGATGCCCGAAGCGGTCATTAAATCCCCGAAAAACATTCGCTCTTGGCTGGTTGAACATAATAGTCAAGAACAAGCCAGACGCAATTTAGTACGGCTATCCGCTTGCTACGATTGGGCTATAGAACAGGAATTGCTCGAAGAGCCTAACCCCTTTAAAAAGTTCAAGAAAATTAAAAATGAATATCCAATAACGGTTGGATTGCCTTATATATCGTATTTTCGGCATTTTCGCCAAACCCTGAAGGAGGGTCTGGCGAACCCTTTTCCTAATGACTCGAGGCAGATTTGAACTGCCGACCTAGGGCTTATGAGTCCCCCGCTCTAACCAACTGAGCTACCGAGTCTTGTTTGTCACGGTTATCCATTATAGTTTATTTCTTTATTTATTTCAAGTGTTTTAGCAAAAAAAAGTAAGGATATAAAGTTGTACATCCCTACGGTGAATATTTATAACAAGTAAACTCTTACTCAAACATTCCCTAAACAATTGTTTTTGAGGTTTTGTTTGAGTTATTTTTTTGTTGTTATATTATTATGCTTACTCAAAAATATAAACTGGAAATCTTAGTTGTTTTCTAAAGTCAAGAATTTTTCCAATGCAAGAATCATAGAAGGTGGCCAATGTCTAACTTCTTTGAGCCACTTTACATCTTTATAACGACTATCAATTCCGATGGTTGCTACCCAATTACTTTCCGCTTCTCCTTGATTTCCTTTTTCCCATAAAACAGCGGTTAAAGCAGCACGCATATCGGGAAACATGGGATATTTACGAACCAGATTTTTCATGAGTTTCAAGGCTTCGTCTTTTTTTCCCAGTTGATATAAAGCTAAAGATTCATTTGCTCTAGCAAAAGCAAAATTAGGAGCAATTTGAGATGCTCGATGATAATATTCAAGAGCTTTGTCCCACTTGTTTAAACTCATATTGGCATTACCAATATTATTGTAAGCCATCGCATCGTTAGGATCTAATTCTATTACTTTTTGATAATCTGCGATCGCTTTTTGGTACTCACCTAAACCTTCATAAGCTACACCCCGATTCAAATAAGGATCAGATACATTAGGTGCAAGTTCAACGGATTGGTTATAATCAGAAATCGCTTCATTTAACTTATTTTGACTTACTCTAGCATTACCACGATTACTCCACATTGCAGGATTAGTGGGAAATTCTTCAATTAATTCACTCCAGTATTTCTCTGCCCTAGAAAAATCGGCTTTTTGAGTCGCTTCAATAGCTAAATTAGTCAGATCTTGTCCTCGTTGTATTTGAGCTTCTGTCAGCGAATTAATATTCATCTGTTCAGCTTTTAAAGGGGTGATGAATAAACAAAACCCAATTAGTAAGCTGATTAATAATTTCCACATCTTAAATAAAATTATGACTATGACTTGATAGTAATTTATCTTAACCTAAGTCAATCCAAGTCATAACTTTGGGAGCAATACACGAAGCTGTTCTCACAATTGAGAAGTACATAAAATTAATTAAGGTGATTTGGGGGAAATGAAAACATCAGTTATTAAATACAAGTCCTTCAAATTTGAGGGATATAATTCTGGTACTTTGTTTCATGTAAACGTCCTAAGTAATTCTTCTACATCTTCTTAGCATTATCAATAAATATGTATAGCCAACCAAATGCAATTAGTGGATGTTTCGACCACTTGATGAGAAGTTTGTGCAGGAATAAAAAGATAATCTCCAGCTTTTAAGGAAATCACCTCCTTATTCATTTTCAACTTTGCAAACCCTGAGATTAACAAAACCCATTCATCTTCAGACTGATTATAAGTAATCGTGTCAGGTTTACAACTACTAACGATTCTTTTAATGACGACATTTTGGTGATCAAATAAAGTTTTAAAGTCTTCACCGATAACCAAATGAGGAAGATTGTTAAATAAATTTTTGGGTTTACTCATAACGGATAAAAGTTTAATAATAAGCTTGGATGCACTAAATTGATCGTTGAGATTGTGGAGAAGAACAGATTGTAATATTTTAACCTTTGCCCGTCAACTTAAACTTGACGAAGCATTCTTATTCTTTTTTGAAGCAAGTCCCTATTTAGTATTTTTTCATAAATTAAATCGAGCTAAAATATAATCACCTTAACTCTTTAAATCATGACAGAATACGAAATGCTATCTTTTATTAGCAAGCAATATGGACTCGAATATCATTGATGCCATTAGTCAGGGTATGGCTAGAGGCTTGGGTAAACTTTTAGGAGAAAAGGGTATTCCTTTATTGAATAAAGCTGGTCAAGAAATAACTGAAGGAGATATTCAAGCTATTGGTAAACGAGCAATTTCTTTAGCCTACGCCAACGCCAACGCCCTCGCCTACGCCTACGCCAATGCCCTCGCCAATGCCCTCGCCTACGCCAAGAGAATTATCAATAATTTTAGTGATTATGCTCAATGGTCACAAAAATTTACTATTTATCAGGATATTGATTTTAAACAGATAATTTCTGTTCTAGAGCAATTTAAAAGCGAAATACCCGACAAAAACTGTCCCGAAAAAGAAAAAATTGAGCAATATCAAAGTTGGGCAAAAAAGCTAATTAATTTTTGGTTAACTTCATTTCATCTCACTTCGGAAATGATTGACTTATCTGGGCAAGAAATTAAGACGTTAGATAAATATTTTTATGGTAATTTATTAATGGTTGATTGTAACAAAGCGGCTAATCGATGTTCTACTAAGATTTGGCAGGAGATTGAGTCACGGATGTTGTTATACCAAAATACCAATGTAGAAACACAAAATACCAATGTAAAAACAAACAATAATTTATTTAATTATATTAAGAAAATATTGACAAAATAAATCTTTTAATAGTTATTTCTAACAAATTATTCACTGATGTTACGCAATCAGGAATTTAAACTATTTTATCAAAGACAATCGTCAAAGCTAAAGCCCTTATAAAGTTTTGGTTTTACTCATGAAATTTATCTTAATTTGAACACAGAGGCACGGAGTTTGGGAGAAATGCTCTTGCTAGAATCGTTATAGCTATTAGTTCAGGAGGACGTTAGCATTAGTGTTTCTATGTTATTAATTTTAATTATGTGTAACATCAGTTATTAATTATTAAATTACCCCTAAAGTTATTCTCCACCGACGACAACATCTTTTATCCTCAAACTAGGGCCTCCACAACCAACAGCTAAACCACTTTGTCCACCTTTACCACAGCCACCAGATTCATCCCAATAAAAATCATCACCGATCGCTTCTATATTAGCAAGAGTTTTAAAAACATTTCCTGAAAGAGTAACATTTTTTACAGGTTCACAGATTTTCCCATTACGAATCATCCATGCTTCTCCTGCGGTGAAAGTAAACATCTCGCCATTAGTCATGCCACCTAACCAATTAGCTGCATAAACCCCCTCATCGATATTTTGAAACAAATCAGCGACAGGTGTCTCTCCTCTGGCTATCCATGTATTCGTCATCCTGACGATAGGAGGATAATGATAATTTAAGCAACGGGCATTACCTGTGGGTTTTTCTTCCAACTTACCTGCTGTCTCACGGGAATGTAAACGCCCCACTAAAACACCATCTTTGATCAACTGAGTTGTTGTTGCTGGTACACCTTCATCATCATAATAGTAACTACCTCGATGTCCTTCAGGTTTCGCCCCGTCAAAAATTTGCAAAAACTCTTCGTTAAATTTGCTCCCCATGGTCATTACTTCTAATAAGTCGGGATTTTCATAAGCCACGTCTGCTTCTGATAAATGTCCGAAAGCTTCGTGAACAAATAATCCTGTCAAAATTGGATCAATCACCACTGTATAGGTATTTCCTTTAACAGATGGTAAGGTTAAAGCTTCTATTGCTCTTTTGGCAGCACTTTCAACTTGTCTATCTAGTTCAACTAAGTCTTCATAACCATTTCTTGTGCCTGTGGTTTCTCTTCCCGTTTGCACCACGTCGCCGTTTTTGGCAGTGGCACTAAATCGCATCTCACTATCTGTCCATTTTTGCTCAATCATCGTACCTTCGGATGTTCCGAGAATGATTTTTTGCTGAGCGTCATTGTAACTGACAGAACTACTTATGATTTGTTCGTGATATTGTTTTAAGATGTTATCGTAGCGATCGCATAACTTTTTTTTATCCACAAGAGGAATAAAACGAGGATTAGTACCCGTTAAAGGTAATTCACAAGTTGTGGAAATGGCTGTAATGGGAGCGAGAACAGTTTCATCATCGCCAACCAGACGAGCAGTAACAACGGCATCTTCGACCAAATTATATAATTGAGTTAAATCATTGAAGGTAACAAAACCCCATCCACCTTTATAACAAGCCCTAATTTGTCCTCCGACGGATGTACTTTCACTAATGGTTTCGATTTGCCCATTACGAATAAGAATGTTGCTTCCTTGGGTTTCCTCTAAACGAATACTCAAGAAATCAACTCGATTGTGATAACGTTGAATGACTTCTGATATTAAGTTACGCTTGTCTTTCATTCTTTAAAACCAATAAAAAAATTAAACGTCAAAAATTATCACTAATATATTTTAATTTGGTAAAACCTTAGTCTTGAGTGAATTATAGCTTTTTCTGTGAGCCAGACCAATCTTAAATTCATTGTCAAAAATGAAACAATAGTAAATAAATTCTTAATTCTCCATTCTCCATTCTCCATTCTCCATTAATTCACTTATTTGTTTACTTATTTCTTCTAATTTGTTCAAACTAATAAGGGCATTTTTGATTAACTTTATCGCTTTTAATGGTTCTTTTATAAATGCGATCGTCATTTTAAGCTTATCTAACTTTTTTTCAAGGGTAATAGCTGAGTTTAAATCTGGTAAAAATTCATCAAAATTATCACTAATAATCCTCACCACAGCAACAGATTCAAAGTGATTCATAACTGCATAACTTTCCATGTCCACAACTGTACAATTAGATTCTTGGTTTAGTTGAGATTTGTCTTGAGGTGAAGCAATTAATTTATCAGTGGTTAAACCTTTAACTAAAGGTGTATTGAACTTTGATTTTAGTACATTATTTAAAGAGCGATCGCAATTTTTTTGGATAAATTTTCCTTTTAAAAAATAACCACAACTTTCATAAATTAAGATATCACCCACTTTATAATCAGAGGATAAACTACCTCCTAAACCGATTAATAATATTTTTTCTCCACTATATTTTTTATTATTAAAAAGTTTATTTACTGGTTCAATACCTATGGGTAAAGGTTGAATATTAATATTGTTATTTTTATTAACAAAACCCTTATTTACAGCCTTGAATTCATCACCATCGCAAACTAAAATTAGAAGTTTGTTTTCTTGAAACATTTATTTGGTAACATTTTTGGTTGATTTAACACACAATAAAGCGATCGATATTTTAATTTTCAAAATAGGTAATTAAAAAAACAGCAAAGATAATAGATCATAACTTTTATAATATTTACACCGTATATATTAGTCAAAAAAATATATTTGTCATGAGTCTGTTTACGTGTAAATACGGATGACACAAAAACAGTGCTTAATTCTTAAAAAATAGATAAAGATAAAAATCAGTAATTAAGCTGATATAAAAAAATTTTTTTTATAGTAAAATTTTAGTTATATGCCAAAAGTAGTACCTGATGGTGACTGTTATAACTTGATGTCAATATTATCTTGTACCTGAATAATCCACTTATCATGAGTAACTGTGAATATTAGCAATCTACCCCAACATCATCATTATCATATTACTGCCGAAGAACAGTATATATATGATCATTTGTTAGAATGCGTACAAACAGAGCATCCACAACAGGTAGTGGGAAGATTTCATCGTTTATTCATTCAGGCAAAGCACTATGATGATCACAAAGTATTAGACATACTCACTACAATAATTCGTCATCCACTCGCAGAACAAACTTTTTCTTCTATTTTAAATCGCTGTTGTCACATCCTCATCAATCCTTGGCAATTACAGACGCAAACTCAAGGTTTTATCGTTCAATTAATTGCCTTGTTTGATTTAATTCCTATCAATATAGTTACTAAACATAAAGGTAGAAGTTATTGTGCTCGTATGATTCAATTAGTTAGACAATTTCTTGAAACAGACTATTACAAACAATTAAAACGTCTGTCAATGATAATTGATGAAAGCCAACAGAGAAAAATTAACGTTGGTAAAAAACAAGAAATTCTAGGTAATTTAATTATCCGCTATCCTTACCTATATGATCATTGTCTTTTGAGTGCAGATAGTAGTCGTGAGCAAAAACAAACAATTCACCAAGTAAAACATAATATCGAACGTAAATTTGAATCTGAACTATCTAAATTTGTTACTTATCAAATAAGACTCGCACAAACAGGAGCGCAAGAAATTGATTATAAACAAAGAATTATTGAGCCTGTGGAGAATCCCACACTTCTTAGTAATAAAGAGTTAGGTAAAAGTTTAAAGCATTTTGTTGGACCAGTCAAAAATGGTAGTTCTTATCAAGATTTATCTCGTAATTTTATAAACCACACTAGTGATACTCGTAGTTATAAATTGTTCAAAGATGATTTGTATGAATATGTAATGCAATCTATTGATGGTAAATATGGCAAACATAGTTTCAACAAGCGTCTTTACGAGAAAATGCAGAATATATATCCAGCACGTAATGATGCTAAGCCAGATGAGTTTTTGAAAATGCGTACTTATAGTCAATTATTTAACTATTTGATTGTAGATAGTACGAAAAATCCTCATCATTTAGTCTTTATGGATATGATTAGTAATATGGGAACAACCAAAACCATTGGTGTTTTATTAAAACTCGTATTATTATGTGGTCAAGTTAAACCCTATATTGAACAAAGATTTTCAATATTATTTAATCACTACGAATCTTTTAGCCGAGATGGTGCGGGATGGTTAGTCAGAAGTTTGGAAAAAGTCAATGTGGCTTTTAGTGTTAATTTCGGCAAATTAGATATGTCTTTCTTAAAAAGCATATATCAAAGAAGTTAAATCAATTACTTTATCCCTTGATGAATTATAAAAAAAAAGAATAGATTTTAATTGACAAGTAAAATTTTCAATTGTTAATGTGACAAAGTCGAGTTCTCTGTGAGCTAAGATTAATAATTGTTTAAAGCTACACGTGATCATAATTTCATCATAAACAATGCGATCGCTTTTAGTCTTCACAAGCTTTTTTTTTTGAGATGGGAACTATAATGAAAAAAACTCAAGTAATTGTTGGATTCTCTGACAATAATTGATTATGACTAATCCCAACTTACATTATCCTATTTTTGGTTCACAAATCAGTTGTCCTCATTGTCGTCAAACCATAGAAGCATTAACTTTAACCGATAGTTATTTATGTAATCGTCATGGTGCTTTTGAAGCGAATCCCCAGACAAAAGTATTAGTGCATTTACAATCAGGTAGACAATGGCGGAGATGGGAAAATAAATGGTATCGTCAACATACTCATCCTGATGGCATTCGTTTTGAGATTCATGAAGCCCTCGATCTACTTTATACTGAAGGTTATCGTGCAACCAAAGTAATTATTGCCCTACGTTATTCTGATTTGATCAGTTCTTACTTAGAAAAAGAAAATAATTGGCAAATGGAAGAAAAAAGTAGATTATATCGACTATATGGATTACCTGTAGAATTTAGTCCTAAATCAAGTGAAGAATCTCGTTGGGATGTTATTAGTTTTCCTGACTTGAACACCCTCAATCAATATGTTGGTTCCAAACTATTAGAAGAGTTTGAAAGGTATCCACAATCGACTCATCTGCTTCCCACTGGAAACACCTATCTGGGATGTTATAAATATTTGATTGATTTGTTGAAAGGTAAAGTTAACTAATCCCTTGATTTTTCAGAACTCTCCTTGGTAAATCTTGATGAATATGTGGAAAATTGGCAACCTATTTCAGCCAAAGATATGCGTTCATTCGCATTTTACATGAAACCACTGATAAAAATGTTAGAGAAACGGGGCTTTCGTCAGCAAAATCATCTATTTCCTCATTTTCTTTGTAAAGACTTTCCCCTTCGCCCATATCAAAAACTAACTATATTTGATGAATGGATTCAAGGGATATTTTGTGCTTCCGCTTTTCTCGGACTTGGGCCTAAGGAATCACCACATATCGCCTTCTGTTCTCCCGGATATATGAATTTTTTTGAGGGACAGAAGTGGGAGGATATCGGTGCATACGTTGCCCCAGTAGATGAAACGACTCGACAAGCAAATTTATCTAATCAAGGAATGAGCGATCGCACTGTGCCGCATTGGGCTTGTACTATTTCTCCGGGAACATTATTGACAATCAAACCTAAACAGGTTTATCTAGTTGCTTATGGAAAAAATAAGGATCTTTGTGTGATCAACAGTTCTCAAAATGTGGGTGAGAATCCAGCCTCCATACTGCAAATTCTGGAAAATGAAGGTTCGTCAGTGGAAATAATCACAATCATTTAAACCTACCTTGCTAAATTCTCACAACTAAAATAGGGCTTGGAGTAGAAACAGGTACAGCAGTGGTTTAATTTTGATTAAGAAAGGGCAAACAATTCTCACTGGGTATAATTAATGCTTCATCATATCTCTATTCGCACAGCTGATATTTTTAAAGCGATCGCTTTTTACGAATTATTAGGCTTTCAAGTCAAAGAAAGATTTACCACTGGATACACTCTTGCCTGTTGGTTAGAGGGTTTAGGAGGTCGATTGGAGTTAATGCAGATACCTGAACCAAAACCTGCACCTGATGCTTTTAATGATGAGCATTACGTTGGTTATTATCATCTTTGTTTTGATATTACTGATGAAAATCTCGACTTATCTAGCTGGTTACAACAATTAGAAAAAAAATTTCAACAAGCTAGTCAAAAAAATCCCGAACAATTTTCACTACTAAAAATTTTGTTAAAGCCAGAGCAACAAATGATTGAAGATAAAATATATGAAGTGGCTTTTATTGCTGATAGTGATAATTTACCTTTAGAAATTATTCGTCAATTAAATTAATCCCAAATCCTGTGGATAATTAAATAATTCTTTCAAAACAACCAAGTAAAAATTGTTCTATTTGAGAAACTATATTAGCAAAATGTAGATGTAAATAAGAACTGTAAATATTTTTAATTTGCCAACCGTGACTAGATAATTGAGTGTGAGTAAAATAATCTTTTAGACTAATAATTGATGTTTTAGAATTGTGAGAATTAATTGCATGGTGAAATTCATGTCCTGAGAACTTAAAATCTTTTTTGACGAATTTATTATCAACTAAAATCTTTGCTTGACGATAGCCTAAAGTAAGTTTCTTACTCATCGTTGCCTTATTAGGTAAGACACCTATCATTGCCCATTCTCGTCCTTGAAAGTCGATAATAGCTTGGGATAAATACATCATACCACCACATTCTGCATAAGTAGGAAGACCATTATTAATAGCTTCTTTAATATTTGATTTTAATTGCATATTATTGGCTAATTTTTCGGCAAAAATTTCTGGAAAACCGCCACCTAAATAAAGACCATGAATATTATTTGGCAGTTTATCATCTTCTAATGGACTAAAAAAAACTAATTCTACTCCAAATTTTTCTAAAATATCTAAGTTATCTTGATAATAGAAATTCAAACTTTTATCTCTAGCGATCGCTATTTTTAATTTATATTCTTGAGAAGGTTGAAAAAAATAATCTACTTTTTTTTCACTATTATGAACTAAGTAAGGAAACAATAAATTCCAATTAATATTTTCTTGAGCTAATTGAGCTAACTGTTGAAAAATAATTTGATGTTCTTTTATTTCTTCAGTAGGAATTAAACCCAAATGTCTTGACGGGAGTTTTATTTCTTGTTGTCGAAACCAAACACCGATGATGGGAATACCACAGTTTTTTAAACCTGCTTTTAATAAAGTTAAATGTTTTTTACTACCGACTTTATTTAAGATTAAACCGACAATTTGAATATTAGGATCTAGAGTAATATAACCTAATGCGATCGCACCAACAGACATACTTAATTTACTACAATCAAGAATTAAAATTACAGGTAAATTCAGTAACTTAGCAATATAGGCAGTACTGGCATAATAAGGCGAATCATCCGTAGGAACACCATCAAATAAACCCATAACACCTTCGATAACGACGAGTTCACTACTCTGGGTATGATAATCAAAACACCATTTAACATATTCTTGGGAGGTTAAAATGGGATCGAGATTACGACAAGGTTTATCTGTGATAGTAGAATGGAACATTGGATCTATATAATCAGGGCCAACTTTGAAAGACTGTAGAGATTGATTTTGACTTTTTAGATATGCCAGTATAGCCAAAGTAATCGTCGTTTTACCAACACCACTTCTTTCCCCTGCAATTATTACTGTCACGAATTACTACCTCAAAAGTCCAAAGTTTAATGTTAACTATCGTGATGGAAAAGGTCTTAAGTTTTAAGGATTTAGTTATTAAGAAGAGGTTTGAAAAGTACGGTTCACCATTAAAAAATTTCCCTTACTCCCTTTCCCCTCTATAATTGAGTAACTTTTTTACTGAATGTTTCTCTATCTTGATGGCTTTTCGCTTATGCAATCTTTTGGCGGGAAGGGAGTAGCTTTCAATTTTGGGGAAAAAGAGCAGAAAATCCCTTAGTCTCCTTCGCAATGTCAACGATAAATTTAGTCCATCCAAGTTTACCTCTCACCCAACCTCTAACTGAGTCAGAGCAAAAAATTGGAAATGATAAAGCGATCGTCTAGATAATCTTATCATCACAATAAGAAATTTGTTATCCTTCTAGATCAAATAAATAGTAAAATACATATGTCAAAAGCTTTAACCATTGATATTTGTCAATGAGATTTACCTCTTTGTATATATTGATTCATTATTTTTGAATTCAACCAAATTGATACAGTGAGCAATGCTGATACTCTGATCATAAAAATAAAAATCGAAATAAATTCTGAAGAGATAATTTTAATGTTAGCAATGGGGTTTATCCTCATAACAAATAGTAAAATTCTGTTATAAGCTAAAGTAAAGATAAAAAGGAATCAAAACACTATGACTGATATCAAAGATAAAATTCAAGAAGAACTAAAACAAGCAAGAGAAGTCTGTAGTACAGATAGTACTTCTGGAGAATGTGCTGCGGCATGGGATGCAGTAGAAGAATTACAAGCAGAAGCTTCTCACCAAAAAGAAAAAGAGCCTAAAAAAACCTCTTTAGAGCAATATTGTGAAGACAATCCCGATGCAGCCGAATGTCGTGTTTACGAAGACTAGGTACTTTTTTTATTTATTAGTTGTATGATAAGGTGGGGTTTTCCCACCTATTTTTGTGTTCGATTGGAACTGTACGGTTTTATGGAAGAAACTTTATTAAAAGCTTTAGTTTGGACTAACTATAAGTCATTTGTTTTCATTTGTTTGATTATGCCCTTGATATTGTCTATCTGGGCAATGAAATCAGGAATAGCTTCGATACAACGTTTACTAGTAATTTTTTGGCGAGTTGCTAGTTTAATGATGATTGCTATTTATTTATTTATTCCTGTTTGGCAACTTGGATATTTAACATGGTTTGCGGCTCATATTCTAGTGGTAATAAGTCTTTGGTTTTGGGCGGATATTAATGATGAGATTCATGATTTACCCAAAATACCTATTCGTTTCGTCGTTACTGTTTGGCGTTGGGCGACAACTTTTTATGGTATTATCAGCTCGATCGCATTTATTCCATTTCTTCGTTGTACATTTGCTGAAAAAGCGAGTGATGAAATAGCTTGTCGAGTCTGGCTAGAAGCACCTTGGCAATATAAGGATTGGTTTCATCCCAATGCAACCACAGGATTTTTAGGATTTTTAGGTATGACTGGCTTAGTTGTTTATCTGATTTACTTGACCTACTTTTTAGTATTTCGTTTGATAAAAGAAGGTAGAATTGCGATCGAACAATAATAATATTATGACTCTTACTATTGAACAGTTGGAAAAATATACCCAAGAAAACTCTCAAGAAGTATTGGTTGTTAAGGCACAAGAAGGGGACGAATTAATCGAAATAGTTGTTTTCAAAGGTTTTTCTAGTAGCCTGACAGGTGCGACAGCATTTGATCCCGATTTACCGATATTATCAGATCAAGCAAGAATTATAATGCTTGATCGATTAATGAGTCCTTATAATCCGACTAATCCTCAATATATCCAAAAAAATATTACGGCTAAAGAATTTGTCGGACTTCTTTGAATTCTTATAAAAGCTGATAGCTGATATCTTCTAGCTAAATGCCTTTTGCCTTTTATTAATCTCATTTTATTACAAATCAAAAACGTGAGCTAAGAATAATTCAGAAGTACCATTTATCCCTTAGTCTGAAATAATGGGAAAGCGATCGACCTCAATTACTGACCTTTGTTCAACAAGTACGTTCATTGACCGGAACTTTTCAACTTAAAAAACTGAAGGAATTACTTAAACAATATCTTAATTAATAATGAGTAATTAAAATAAAAATACCATTTCTCAGAGACAAGTCTCTCAAATTTTAGGGATTTAGAGGGCATAACTCTGGTAGTTTTTTCATAGAAATATCCTCAGAAGTTTGCAAGTAAATAGGTTATTAATTATCTTAAATTTTGCACAAGCAAATGAGTAGAAAGGAAGCTAAATAAGATCTGTTGAATAAATCCAAAAGTGATAAATTTTGATATTTTTAGAAACTAACATTGACGATATGTCGTGGTTATCACAAGGGATAGAAGATTATAATATTTATCTAGAATGAATATTTTCAGATAAATTATGAATCAACCAAAACATGTCTACAGATTTAATCAACATCGTTCTTTTTTATTATTTATCACTACTTTATTCTTATGTTTAAATTTTTCGGTTGGTGATGGTAAAGCGAATCCTGAACATCATCAATCATCCCCTCATGACGGTCATGAAATCAAGATGAATAATATTGCCGATGAAGTCAATAAGATAGAACACGATCATCATCATAGCCATAAATCATTGGATATTTCTGATAATTCTCGGATTCCAACTTTGGATATTAAGGTTGATCCAGATGCTCTCAAAGGTTGGAATTTAGAAATTAAGACGACTAATTTTACTTTTTCTCCTGAAACTTTAAACCAGAATAGTCTTCCTAATCAAGGTCATGCTCACTTATATGTTAACGACAAAAAAATTACGAGAATTTATGGTAGTTGGTATTATATATCTGAATTGCCAGAGGGCGAAAATGAAATAAAAGTGACTCTCAATACAGATAATCATGAAGATTTAATATATCAAGGTAAAATGATTAGCGATCGCATTATTATCAATAATCAATAACCGAATGAATAAAGCAATAATCTGTGGTTATTATGGACAAGGTAACGCAGGAGACGAAGCCCTTTTACTCGCCATTTTAGCTAGGTTACCCAATAATATTCAACCCATCGTTTTATCAGGAAATCCGAGTAAAACCAGTTTTGATTATGGAGTTATTTGCGATTCTCGAAAAAATATTATTAAGCAAATTTTAAAGTTAGGTAAACAAGATTTATTTATCTGGGGTGGTGGTAGTTTGATTCAAGATGTTACCAGTATTAAAAGCCCTCTTTATTATTTATTTTTAATGTTTTTAGCTCAATTAAAAGGATTAAAAACCATTGCTTATGCTCAAGGTATAGGCCCGATTAAAACACCATTAATTAACTGGTTAACTAAAAAAATCTTACAAAAATGCGATCGCATTAGCGTTAGAGATAAAGCCTCTGCTCAATTATTAGACAACTGGAAAATCAAATATCTGATCGCTGCCGATCCAGTCTGGGCATTACCTAGTAAAATAAAAGAGGATCTAAAACTGTTACCATCTCCCCGTATAGCAGTTAATCTTCGATCGCATTCTCTTCTCACACCAGAAAAAATCGAAATTTTATCACAGGCATTAATTCAACTCCAACAAGAAATCCAAGCTCATATAATTTTAGTACCCTTCCAATTGTCTCAAGATAAGGCAGTATGTGAGCAGGTAGCGAACAAGTTATCATCTAATTATCAAATTATTTATATTGAAAACCCTCAGGAATTAAAAGGATTGTGGCAACAAATAGACATGATGATAGGAATGCGTCTTCATAGTCTGATTATGGCAGCAAGCGAAAAATGTCCTTGTTTTGCCTTATCATATGACCCTAAAGTAACCAACTTGATGAGAGAAGTCGGGATTGAAGGTTATGAATTAGGACAATTACCCGCAGAAGTAAATGCTATTACCCATCAATGGTCAAAAATTTATTTTGATAAAATCAATTTATCAGATAATATAATCGAGTCTTTAGCCAATAACGCTTTGGAACATCAATATTTAATAGACTCAGTAATTGAATAAATTTGTCGCTAAACTGGTTATGTAAAAAAATTTCACAGGTTAGATAATAAAAGACAAGCTTTTTCTTTGAGAAAATATTTATCATCGGATATTTCATTTTAAAAGACGAGATTTTAAGCAAATTTTGGTGATAAGCAAAAAATTATTGATCATCAAATAATATTAAATAGCAATAAAAATAATGAAAACTTTTCCCGTTCTTGATTTACCAGTTCATTTGAGTGATAATTATGAAGATTGGATCATCGATCGTCTAAATCAAGGAATCTCCACTCATATTGTCACCATGAATTCTGAAATGGCAATGGCAGCTCAACAAGATTCCGAATTAGCTCAGATCATCAAAAAAGCTGACTTAGTAGTACCAGACGGTTCAGGTATTGTCATTTATTTAAGACGCAGAGGAGAAAAACAAGCCAGAGTTGCAGGTATCGAATTGGCCTCTTCTCTGTTAGAAAAATTGGGGAGTCTCGGTAAAGACTGTCCGATTTGTTTTTATGGAGGTGCACCCAAAGTGAGCGAAAAAGCTGCCCAAGCATGGCAAAAAAAAGTACCTGATATAAATATTATTTATAATCATGGCTATCTGGCAGGAGAAGAATTACAGTCGTGGTGCGATCGCATTCAAGAGATACAACCGAAATTAATTTTAGTGGGTTTAGGAGTACCTCGCCAAGAAAGATGGATTACCAACCATCGTCATTTAGCTCCCAATGCTATTTGGATAGGAGTCGGAGGTAGTTTTGATATTTGGGGAGAAGTTAAGGAAAGAGCCCCCGAATTCTTCTGTAATAACAACCTAGAATGGCTATATCGATTATATCAAGAACCCGATCGCTGGAAAAGAATGTTAGTCTTACCTCGATTCTTTTTAAAAGCAATTTTTTAACTCATAAGCTATTAAAATACCAGAGAATAAGGTATAGACAAATTATGGAAAATTCTGTTTTTCTATGCATGTCAGGATTTTATATATAAAGTCCTTACAGCATGTGATTTAAAAAACTTCGATTTCAAAGATGTATATTCTTTAAGAATTATCAACACGAGTCGTCTTAAACATCCCAAAGCGACATAAACCTGTACCAAAAGCCAAACGCATCAATAATAATGTTGGTACTTCTCTTAGTGATTTAATAAATCCAGCAAACCCGAATTTAATTAATCCTTTAGGTTTGACAATTCCTTGCCATATAGAATCAATCCATGAGGGTAAAGTTTCTTGACTCCAATCGGCAGTGGTCACTTTACCTTTAACAAATCCTGTGGCTTCTAATAACTCGGCAAAGCCTTCAATACTAGCAAATTCAGGATGTGACCATTGTTCTAGTAATTGTTTCATGACAGGCTCTTCCCAAAAATTAAGTGGTATTATGCGATCGTCTCTTTGATTCCAATCTGCTACCACTAAAATACCATCAGGTTTTAAAACTCGCATTAATTCCCTCGCAAAAACTGCTTTATCAGGCATATGAGGGCCCGCTTCGATACACCAGACGACGTCAAAGCTACCTTCAGGAAAAGACATATCCATAGCATCGTCTACCTGAAAATGTGCAGACAAATTTTTAGAAGTTAATTCTTTAGCTCTTTGTACTTGTTGTGGACTAATCGTAATACCCGTGACATCAAAGCCATATTCTTTAGCTAAAATTCGGCTACTACCACCAATACCACAACCAACATCTAACACCTTAGTACCTTGAGGTAATTTATCTAATTCTCCCCAACGCACCATTTCATGAACAAAATCAGCTTTAGCTTGAAGAAAGTCTTTATTTTTTGGTGGTGTACCATAATGACCTAAATGGATATGTTCCCCCCAATAGTATTCTAAAATACCATCTTCAGTCCATTCATCATAAGAATTAGCCACAGAATCTGGAGATTGATAGCGACGAGGAGTTAAAAGATAAATAATAATACCAACGATTAAAATAGCCGAAGAAATACCCAAAGTGAGTAAAAACAAATCCATAATTATTTTTAAAACAGAATGACTAATTAACAATTATCTACTATTAAAGTTGATACTTTCCTTCAGGTTCTGGACTTTCCACACGAGGTAAACCCATACTGTAATTGAGGACTCTAGAATCTAAGTTATAACTAATTTCACCTTGGAGAAGTAAATTACGAATAAAATGTTCTAAATCTGAACCGATACGACGTAAATTATAATCAGTTAAATCTTCTCCACTGTAGTTTTCGACTAATTCATCAAACTTACTATAAACTTTCTGTAGTGAAATTTCTTCCCAATTTAACTCGTTATCAGGGTCAATATCAAGAGTTAAAACCTGTTCAGATGGTATTAATTCATTGTCTTGAACTTCTGCAGCAAATACTCTTACATGACGGGTAGTGGATTTGAGTAACATAACAATTATTTTTCAATATCTATAATCTATTCCTTTAACGTTATTTTGCCATAAAAAAGGAATAAGCATGAAAGACAAAGTGAATCTAAATTAGATAATAAATAGTGACAATCTGTTATATTGTCTGGTTAGATGATTTTTTTCTCTGCACAACTATAAGATAAAAAATAATAAGAACTTCCATTCATTCTATTTGATGTTATATTGATTGTGTTCAAAAATGTAACAGAAAGAATTTTCGTTAAACTAAATGCTAATTTTCAAGAAATATCTAAAATATATTTTTTATTTTGTAATATAAATATTTCAAATTGATTTAATTTTTTCTATTTAAGAAATAATTGAATTACTAATTAGTAAAGTAATCATTTATTATTTCGTAAAAAAGATAATAGGATTCTTAAAGAAAGAAAATAATATTTAAATGCAGCGGTTTAATTTATTTACATTTTTTGGGTAACTTATTTATAACTCTTATTTCGATGTAAACATCTTAATTATTTTTTATCAAATCAATGATTGAACAAGATTTTTTTCAACCTGATGAAATAGAAGAAATTTTAATAGGGTACTGTACTAGTAAAATTGATAATATTATCGACACTGACGACCAAAAAAAATTGTTTCTATGTGGAAAAGAAGGTTACGAAGGAATCTTTTCTCGAAAGAAGTCATTTCCAACAATAATCACTTAATAGAACAAAAAATTCAAGATAATTTAACTAATAAAACTAAGAAAAAAGAAAAAGAAAAAAAATTGATCCCATTTATAAGGTGTTATTGGGCTTAACTATTGTTGGTTTTTTTTATGGTTTATACAATTTAAAACAATCACAAATTATACCAGAAATCGAATATAAATTAGATGGTTTTGGATTATCTAATTTACCTTATCAAGGTATTAACACCATTTATAAAAACAGTTTAAATGATAAAAATAAGTGTAAACAGGTGGGTAATAACAAAGAAAAAATTGTAAAATGTTTTCAAAACTTGGAGTCTAATATTTATTATATTAGACAAAATATGTCAAATGTTAAATATGACAATGAATCTGAAGTTTTAAGATTTGATTGTGATTTTGAGGATAACTCAAAAATAAAAAATGCTACTGAGATAAAAGTCGATAATTATGGAAAAAAAGGCTATAAGAAACTAAATACTAAAGCTATCAAAGTTATAACAGGCGAAGAAGCTGAGCAATTCAAAAAAAGACTTTTATCTCACGGTCAATGTTCTTATATTTTATCTGGAATCAAAGATTCTTATCTTGACAAAGGTAAAACAAATACACAAGTAATCGTCCCAGTTAAATTAGATATTTATATGTGGTTTAAAGATGATTTATCTATTTTCTATCATCAAGAAAAATTCAATTATAATATAGAATAATTAGTGATTTTATCGCACTGTCATTCCATCTATACAAGCAGTATTAGGAGTCGTAGCAACAGTGGCGTCAAGACCAACAGCAAGAGATTGACATTGACTTATAGAATATTTGGTATCACTAACAACATAAATTCCAATGGCAAAATTTCTCGCACTAGTGAAACTGGGATTTTTTGCATAAACTTTATGTCTAACGAAACTTTGTAAATCCTCTGTAGCTGTCAGAGAAGCTACATCGTCTGAAACCACTGTAAATTCATGATATTGCTCTCGATATCCAACACCTAATATAGGAAGATGATGAGTAAAAGTTCCTCTTTCCCAATGAAATGCCTGCTGACCACGTACCAAAGTACCCATAATAAGTTGTGTCTCCGCTTCCCTACTTTTTCCGATTTGGCTTAGAAGATTAGGATATGCAATCATAGTCAGAACTCCGATAAAACTTGTCACTATTAACAATTCAATCAGAGTAAATCCTTTTTCTTCTTTGTGGGCAATAAGTTTGTGGGTAATAAGACTATATAAGAATTTCATAACTATAGATTAAATTTTTTATACTTAAGTACTATTCTATAATGATACCCAATAATTTTTCTTAAGTATCAAAATATGAAGATATTCATATTTATTTTTTTAATTTGAGTAAAAACTAAGATGGATAATTAGTTAATTGACTAACAAATATTTTGAAATCTTAACTTTAAATTTTTCTGAATATTGATTGAATTAATTTATCTAAAGTTATTGAGTGATCATTAGACAGCTTTAAAGACTAATTATATTGTCCCTAACAGATATAGAGTATACTCAAAATAGTTTATTTTAGTAAAAATTTTTTTTCGATAATTAATATTAATTGTATGTTTGAAAATTTACCACCTTTGGACAAGGTAACTATTTGGCAGATATTAGAAGAAAAGTTAGATGATAATACCGTTAATCAATTAGTTTGGTATTATCTTGGTTATCGTTATGAGGTTGATACTCAAATGTGGAATACTTCCCAAGTAGAAGATTACTGGAAAGAAATTTATCCCTCTCCTCCTGATTTAATTGCCCAGCGACCTCCTAATGTAAAATTGACTCGTTCTATTCCCAAGGAAAATAAACAAATGTTGAAAGAAGAGTTGGGTTTTAAAGGTTATAAAATAGGTGAGTTTGGACCTCGTCAAACTCGTCGGGCAACGATCGCTAATTGGCTGTTAGGATATATGAAAATGAATAATTTACTTTGAAAAATGATTGCTGATCATTATCAATAAAATTTATTAATAAACGTAGATAATATCTATTGTTTGTAATAGAATTCACGCAATTAAATATGGTAAGCAATAATTGCAAAATAACTTATGAGTGAGACTATTTTTGGTAAGATAATTCGTGGAGAAATTCCTGCGAATATAGTTTACGAAGACGATTTATGTTTAGCCTTTAAGGATGTGGCACCTCAAGCACCTACACACATTTTGGTTATTCCTAAAAAGCCTATTACCTCCATTGATGGGGCTGATGATGAAGATCAATCTATATTAGGTCATCTACTTTTAACAGTGAAAAAAGTCGCATCACAAGCAAATTTAACGAATGGTTATCGGGTTGTTATTAATAATGGTAACGATGGTGGACAAACTGTAAATCATCTCCATTTACATATTTTAGGCGATCGACAAATGAAATGGCCTCCTGGTTGATTTTTAATCGAACTCAATATGGTTACAACTGGCATGATTCAACTTTATTAAGTACACAAAGAACCTTAAATTGATAATTTCTGTGCTTGTTGAATATTGTGTTCAACAAGTTAATTTAACATTAGATATTTAACCATTGGGCAATAGTTCCTGGTAAAGGCAATAAAATAGTAATCAATAATCCTAAAGCGAGTAAACCACAAAAATCTCTTTTATCATCCAATTCTGTCACATCGTTTAAAGCAGGTTGATCAGCAATAGGCATAAATAATAAAATCATTGCCCAGAGTAGGAATTCCTCTCTGACAAAAGCTAATAAAATTACCAAAACACGAGTTATTTGCCCAATAACTAAAGCTTTTCCTTGTCCAAACATCGCATGAACGATATGTCCACCATCTAATTGACCTACAGGTATCAAATTTAAAGCAGTGACAATTAAGCCAATATAACCTGCAATTGCCGCAGGATGTAGAGCAATGGCTTGACCAGCAACTAATTGAGAACCCAACGCTAATTTACTTAAAACAGCAAAAAAGAATGAAAATCGAGGATCTAATGCTTGAAAATTAAGCATACTAACATTCTCAGCTATTGGTACCACATCCGAGTAAGCTAAACCCCAAGTTAACACGGGTAAAGTAATTAAAAAGCCAGCAACAGGGCCAGCTAAACCAATATCAAAGACTGCTTTACGATTGGGTATTGACCCACGAATAGAAATAAAAGCTCCGAAAGTACCTAGAAAGAAAGGAATAGGAATAAAATAAGGTAAGGTCGTACGAACTTTATAGTAAACGGCAAATAAATAATGTCCTAACTCGTGAACTCCTAAAATAGCAATTAAACATAAACTATAAGGTAAACCTTCTGTTATTAGTGATGGAGTCCTTTCTAACTCCTCTACCGTTACACCACTAATCATTGCACCAATTAGAGTCGTTGTGACTAGAGTTAAAAGTAACAATCCCAATGCCATCCAAGGACGAGTTAATTTTTCTGACTCTTGTTTTTGTTTTTGGTTTTGTGAATAAGGATTTGGTACCAATGCAAAAAAAGGTTGTCCTTGTAATGTTTCTTGAAAAATAATCAAAAAGCGATCGTGAAAAATTTTTTCAAGATTAGCTTTTATCGTGGGATACGCCTCTTCTGGAGGTTTCATTAACTTTCCCAAACAAAGAATTGCTTGAGGCAAATAATCTATTTTTTGTAAATAATAAACACCCCAAGGAAAACAATCTCTTAAAGCTTTTTCCTCTTCTGCATTTATTGGACGTACTTCCACATTAGGAGTTTTAATTTTTTCTTTGGTTAGATTGTCAGTAGATGTTGATATCTTTTCTTTCTTTACCTGTGGCGAAGATGAATTAGTTTCACTAGAAGTATTACTTTTTTTCTTTGGTTTGCCGATTTCAATTAACCAAATATATAGTAAAGGGGAAAAAATCAAGGGAATAATAATTAAGCTTTTGGGCATCGAACCTTGATCTGGATTTACTAAATACCATGCTATCCAAATTAAAGGAGGACTCATTAAAACCAACCAGAGTAGAAACATTGGCGTTTGAGTGATTTTTCCAACACTCCTTTGAATCACTATATAACTTATAGTACTAAGGATGATAAATAGAATAATTAAATCCATGTTTTATTTATAATGGTAACGCTATCTTCTATTGTAAGTATTATATACTTCTATTCACCAAGGTGTTTTATTTTCAGGAAGGCATTTACTGCCCATTTCACCCTCGGAAATTATTCCTTTACAATTGAAAAAAACTTTTCATTGGCGAAGACAACTCAAAAGTGTTGAATTATTAAAGGATTGTTTTAACTGTGATGATTTACAATATATACTACCTGGAGCAAATATAGGCTATTTGAGAGGTAAAAGTTATATCGATCGAGCCTACGAAAAATTAGCAAATCTAAATTTAAAATCTTAGTTGCGAAAGTTTGAGGTCTTTGATTGTTTCTCAATTCCCAGTTCAAATAACTTGTCATTGGTTCTAAGAAAAGTTAGAATTTTTAACATAAAATTAATACTTAAGGGATAACTCAATCAAATAACTAATTTTGAGAAAGTGAAACCCTCGAAAGTTATAATAGAGTATATCTATTGCCAGATTTAGCCAAAAAAATTCAATAAAATAGGAGGAGCGTAGTCAATGGGACTACCTTGGTATCGTGTACACACGGTCTTAATTAACGATCCCGGTCGTCTAATTGCGGTTCACTTAATGCATACCGGATTAGTAGCAGGCTGGGCGGGATCAATGGCTTTATACGAATTAGCCATATTTGATCCTAGTGATGCTGTCTTAAACCCTATGTGGAGGCAGAGTATGTATGTACTACCCTTTATGTCTCGCTTAGGTGTGACAGATTCTTGGGGTGGTTGGAGTATCACTGGACAAACAGGTGTTGAACCTGGTTTTTGGTCTTTTGAAGGTGTTGCGATCGCACATATCGTCTTATCCGGATTATTATTCTTAGCCGCAGTATGGCATTGGGTATTCTGGGACTTAGAATTATTTACAGATCAACGTACCGGTGAACCTGCTTTAGATTTACCTAGAATGTTCGGTATTCATTTATTCTTATCTGGTTTACTATGTTTCGGATTTGGTGCATTCCACCTCACCGGATTATGGGGGCCTGGAATGTGGGTCTCAGATGCTTATAGTTTAACGGGACATATTCAACCTGTTGCACCCGAATGGGGGCCGTCGGGATTTAACCCATTTAACCCCGGTGGTATTGTCGCTCACCATATCGCCGCTGGTACAGTTGGTATTATTGCTGGTTTATTCCATCTCAGTGTTCGTCCCCCCGAAAGATTATATAAAGCCTTAAGGATGGGTAACATTGAAACCGTACTTTCTAGTAGTATCGCCGCTGTATTCTTCGCTGCTTTTATTGTGGCAGGAACTATGTGGTATGGAAATGCAACCACTCCCGTTGAATTATTTGGACCTACCCGTTACCAATGGGATCAAGGTTACTATCAAGAAGAAATTCAACGTCGAGTACAACAAGATATCTCCAACGGTTCAACTGAAGCTCAAGCATGGGCTGCAATTCCTGAGAAATTAGCTTTCTATGATTACGTCGGTAATAGCCCCGCCAAAGGTGGTCTATTCCGTACTGGTGCTATGGACAAAGGTGACGGTATTGCTGAAGGTTGGTTAGGACATCCTATCTTTAAAGATAAAGAAGGACGTGAATTAAATGTTCGTCGTTTACCTAACTTCTTTGAAACCTTCCCCGTAATTTTAGAAGATGCAGATGGAGTTGTCCGCGGAGATATTCCTTTCCGTCGTGCTGAATCTCAACTTAGTGTTGAACAAAGTGGTATAACTGTTAGTTTCGCTGGTGGTGCATTAGATGGTCAAACATTTACCGATCCTTTAGACGTTAAACGTTATGCTCGTAAAGCTCAAGGTGGACAACCTTTTGATTTTGATACTGAAACCTTGAATTCTGACGGTGTATTCCGTACCAGCACTCGTGGTTGGTTTGCATTCGGTCATGCTTGTTTCGCTTTATTATTCTTCTTCGGTCATATTTGGCACGGTGCTCGTACATTATTCCGTGATGTATTCGCAGGTGTTGACCCTGACTTAGATCCAGACCAAGTAGAATGGGGTATGTTCCAAAAAGTTGGTGACAAATCTACCCGTGCTCGTTCTGAGTCTGCATAATTATTTTTTTTTGAAGGTGTGATAGAAAAAATCTATCCCCTTCAAGAATCGATTTTGTCGATAAAATGACAAAAAATCTGAGATTATAGAAAGAAAACAGAGGAAAGAAAATGGAAAGCGTAGCTTATATTTTAATTTTGACCATGATGATTGCCGTTTTATTCTTTGCGGTAGCATTTCGTGATCCACCAAAAATCAATAAATAGAAATAATTTATGAACTAAGATAATTTTTAAATTCTTAGTTTTTAATCTAAATTAGAAAGTCTTTTTCATCTGTCTTTTATTTTAAGATAGTCAAGAAAAAGGCTTTTTCTTTTAAAAGTCAAATGCTAATTCTCACGTGACTATTCTAAAACTTAATTTTTCACCTAGAGCAGAAAGCGGGTTAACTAGGAAATTGATAATTGCTAAAAGCATTGCTATATGGAGATTTCAACCTTTACTTCTTGTCCTTTGCCATATTCTTAATCTCTTTACCATCTGAAAATCAATCAGCTTATTAAGTATTGATTTCAATGTATGATTCAATGATGTTACTCCAAATGTAGTATATAATTAAAATAAAAAACACTACATATGGATAATGAGCAAACCATCAATCTGAAGATAGATTTCTAGTTATTGCTGAGATAATTCACGTTTGCTTTATGAGTCTGAATTCGTCTGTGTGGAGTACTTTTCAAACGGGAAATTATCGTGATATTCATCTGAAAATAAAGAAAGAATTATGCAATGTCCTTCATGCCATCTTAATAATACCAGAGTTTTAGAATCACGCACCACAGAAAAAGGATATAGTATCCGCAGAAGGCGAGAATGTTTGGGCTGTCATCATCGCTTTACAACCTATGAAAGAATTGAGTTTGTTCCCATCAGGGTAATTAAAAAAGATGGTAGCACAGAGTCGTTCGATCGCTCTAAAGTTTTAAGGGGTATAGTTCGTGCCTGTGAAAAAACGGGTATAGAATCAGAATTGTTAGAAACATTTGTCGATTCCATCGAATCAGAAATCGAAGAAAAATTTCCTAGAGAAATAGCTAGCCAACAAATAGGTGAATTAATTCTTACTCAATTAAGTCAAATTTCTCAAGTTGCTTATATTAGATTTGCCTCAGTATATGGCAACTTTATCTGTATTGATGATTTTGTTACCACTTTAAAGCAATTACAGAACAAACAAGGTGTTCTCAGTTTGAATTATAAAATAAACAATTCCCCTGAACAAATCACCGAAAAAGTCTGTGAGGATGATTAACCCTTGCTAAAATTAAGTTCTTAATGTATGGTTAAAATTCTGTATAATGGTATTGTTAGTCGGAAATTTTATTATTTTTGGTATTAGACTAAATAACTGCCTATCAATTCATTAAAACACTCTCATCTATATTAGCAAATTTATAATAATTGTAAACTTTTAGCTAATGTTTAAGGAGTGTTGGGCTTATTGTGCTTTATGAATGATGGAAATAATTAATTTTAAATTAATCTCTATCTAAATCAGCAAACGAGGAAATTATTCCTGAGTTTGTCGAGGAGGAAAAAATTATCACAACAATAGTAACTGAAAAACAAATTGTAAAACAAATGCCTATGGTCAATCAGACAGAAACCCAAAATAGCAGTGTGGGCTTTACTCATGAGGAGTTTGCCGCTCTCTTAGATCAATATGACTATCATTTCAATCCTGGTGATTTAGTCGCCGGAACTGTATTTAGTATTGAGCCTAAGGGCGCTCTGATTGATATAGGAGCGAAAACCGCCGCTTTTATTCCTGTGCAAGAATTATCAATCAACAGAGTTGATAATCCCGATGAAATTTTGCAAGCGAATGAAACTAGAGAATTCTTTATTCTAACTGATGAGAATGAAGATGGACAATTAACCCTTTCCATCCGTCGTATTGAATATATGCGTGCTTGGCAAAGAGTACGTCAATTACAAGAAGAGGATGCAACTGTTTATTCTAACGTTTTCGCAACTAATCGCGGTGGTGCGTTAGTCAGAGTGGAAGGATTAAGGGGATTTATACCTGGTTCTCATATTAGTGCTAAAGATACCAAAGAAGATCTTGTTGGTCAGGATTTACCTTTGAAATTTTTAGAAGTAGATGAAGAACGTAATCGTCTAGTTTTAAGTCATCGTCGTGCTTTAGTAGAACGCAAGATGAATGGTTTAGAGGTCGGACAAGTGGTAATTGGTTCTGTTCGTGGAATCAAACCTTATGGTGCATTTATTGATATTGGTGGTGTGAGCGGATTATTACATATTTCCGAGATTTCTCACGATCATATTGATACTCCTCATAGTGTATTTAATGTCAATGACGAACTAAAAGTTATGATTATTGATTTAGATGCTGATAGAGGTCGTATTTCTCTTTCTACTAAACAATTAGAACCTGAACCTGGTGATATGCTCAAAAATCGTGAGTTAGTTTTTGAGAAAGCCGAGGAAATGGCTCAGAAATATAGAGAAAAATTATTAGCGGCAGAAACTGAAGCAACTGAAGCTAATGTAACTGAAGAAACTGCTGTGGTAGCTGATGAAACTACAGAAACAGAAAACTTAGCAGTTGAAACCAGTGATGAAACAACTTCTGCTGTTGAACAAACAGAAACAGAAACAGAAACTGAATCTGAACCTGAAACAAATACTGAAGAAGAACTTACTTCTACTGCTGTTGAGTAGTTAGCTAATAAGTCATATGAGTATGTTGTATTTGGTTGAAATGTTATTTGGTCTCACCTAAATAACATTTCGTGTTTTTTACATCTAATTAATTAACAAGGGACAAACTTATATCCCTTGTTTTTTTATTGGCTAATTTATAAGGATTTTATTATGACAAACAATGAAGGGGATAATATGAATTATATTATCCCCTTTGGAATTATTAAATTTTTGTTTTCAGTTAAGGCGATCGAATCTAAACCTTAGTAAAGCCCTGGATTATAACGCTCATCACCTTCATTGAATACATCAATAGGGGGATTCGCGACAAATTGATCTAAATTAGCTTGTAATCTTTCAATTTGAGTATTGCTCAATCCAGAAATAGATAAAACATCATCTACATTTTCGTAAGGAGCATTTTGGATGATTAAACTCGCCAATCTAGGATAAAACCCTCTTAATTCACGAAAATCACGGATAGCACTATTATTTATATCAATTTTTTGTGCAGATTCGGTAGCAAAGAAATCATCTGCTACGTTACGACGCTCATTTTCTACTGCTAATAAATGAGGACTAGTTTGGACGATAGAATTAAAGTCTAAAGCTTGAGCTGGTTCAGATAAAAGCAAAGAAGAAGAAAAGACCACAATACCGATAATGGTGAAAAGAGAACGCCAAAATTTCATTAAGATAAAACCTCCGATATATTAAAGTTGGTGTAAATAGTGTAATAGTTATCTTGTTTGATATATATTAATTTTAATGGGATTAGTACAGATAGATAAACATCTACAATGATAATTTTTTTGATTTCTAAAAATAACTGACTTGACTATATTGTCATCCGTCAGAAAACCTGTTGACTATTGATTTTATCAGTCTATTTGCATTTTTTGTTGAGAGCAGAGTAAAGATTTGTAAAGATAAAAAACAAAAAATGTAGTTGATACAACAATTTCAGAAGATTATGACAGAATTGAGAGTGTAAACATTAGAATTTTCGATTATTAAAAATTATGACGTTACAATTAGGAGACGTAGTACCCGATTTTACTCAGGCAACAAGTGAAGGAGATATTTCTTTCCATGAGTGGGCAGGAGACAGTTGGGTTGTACTTTTTTCCCATCCTGCTGACTATACTCCAGTTTGTACCACGGAATTAGGTACTGTAGCCAGTTTAAAGCCTGAGTTTGAAAAACGTAATGTGAAAGTATTGGCTTTAAGTGTTGATGGTGTAGAATCTCATAAAGGTTGGATTAAAGACATTAATGAGACTCAAAATACAACTGTTAATTATCCTATTATTGCGGATGAAGATCGCAAGGTTGCTGATTTATATGGTATGGTTCATCCCAAAGCATTAAATAACTTAACTGTTAGAAGTGTTTTTATTATCGATCCTAATCAGAAATTACGTTTAACATTAACTTATCCTGCAAGTACTGGTCGTAATTTTGATGAAATTTTAAGGGTGATTGATTCTTTACAATTAACTGATTATCATCAAGTTGCTACTCCTGCTAATTGGCAAGATGGTGGAGATTGTGTCGTTGTGCCTTCTATTTCTACAGAAGATGCAAAAGAGAAATTCCCTAAAGGTGTTACAGAAGTTAAACCTTATTTACGTATGACTCCTCAACCTAATAAGTAATTTTTGATTATAACCTCCTTGTTTTGTACAAGAAATGTAATTGTATTTTTCTAATTGAAAATCCCTACAATCAGAGTTAAAGTTTGATAGGGATTTTTAATTGATCAATTTTATTTGGTTAAAGACGCATTCACTTCGATCGCTTTAGCTTTATTCTGAGATATGACTAATCCACACAGTTGTCTGTTTTCCCCACATCCCTTAAAATCCCAAGTCTACCCTTGCTGAATCTGCGGCGGCAAAGACATCATCGTTACTTTTTTCCTGCCAATCTGAATCGCCTATTTCTTGGTAAAAATCTCGATCGTAAGGACGAGTACGGACAACTACAGGCATAGGTACAGCATGACCTAATATTAAAGCCTGTTGTTTAGAATCTAGTTTAGCTAAAACCGATCGCAATCCACTAGCACCAGAAACTCCCGTAAAAATTGCATCAATATCCTTATCATCATTAAGCAAACAAGTGATTCTGGTACCAACTTGAGACATGACTTCATTATCAATACCCGACGGACGTTGATCAACAATAAGTAAAGTGACAAAATATTTTCTCATCTCACGGGCAATAGTACCAAAGATAGTTTGGTTGACAATTTTAGAATCCAGAAAACGGTGAGCTTCTTCTATGGTAATGACTAATTGTCGAGGACGATCGAGTTGATTTTTAGTCTGTAAATATTTCTCAGCTTTTTTGACATAAGCACTATGAATACGACGGGTAATCATATTGGTAACTAACATATAAGAAAGCATATTACCTTGTGAGCCAAATTCCACCACAATATTTTTGCCTCCATCCAACAAAGCGAGAATTTCTTGAATATAATTATGAGGACAAGCTGATCTCATATACTTAAGATTCTCAAGGCGTTTTAGCTTTCTTTGCAGTGCCATAATTGAACCTTGATGTCCTTGTTTTTCATTACAAAAAATTTGTACATCTTCATTGGTCATATTAATGAGACGATAAATCCAATCCCGACCAAATTCTGAAGCTAAAATATTGGCATTATCCAAACTCGCTTCGGATAAACCCAATTCTCTGGCAATTAATCGTAAATCTTCAATCTCAATTTGGTCGTAACTTAAATACAATTCATGGGCATTATTAACACCACGACGTTGAGTCGATTCCCCATCAAGGGTATATATTTCTACACGGCTAGGAAAAAGTTGTTTTAATCCTTTAACAGTATTACCATTTTTTGCCTCACTCATGGCTTCCCAACCATATTCTGAGTGCATATCAAACATAAGATTAACTCCGGCTTCTTTTTTGATGACTCCTGAAAGTAAAAGTCGAGTTAAGAATGATTTACCTGTACCAGATTTACCAAAAATACCATTACTTCTTTCGACAAAACGACCTAAATCCATACAAACTGGCACATCCATATCTAACGGTTGCCCGATGGAGAAATTACATTTTTGGGGATCTTCTTCCCAACCGAATACCGAGCGAAAATCATTTTCTGTGGACTCATAAACGGGGCTAAAATGACTAGGAATCGTTTTTACAGGTAGTAGTTGCAAATCCGTTTCTAAGCCTGTGAGTCGAGGTATATTATCAAATTTAAAAGTATTTTCTGTTTGAGTATCACTCAAAGTTAACATTAGCATGGGTGAGATTTCGATCGTCCCATAGGTATCGCTTCCTGCTAATATATCTAACCAAAAGCTATCATTATGATCGGGAGGATGGGCAAAAATACGAGGATTAGATGTACCTAAAGAAACATCAGTTAATAAGCAAAAAAATCTTGACATTGTTCCTTGTACCACTAAAAATTTTCCGACTCGCATATCTTCAACTGAAATATCAGGAAGCAATCTAACTTCTAATCCTTCACTTAACGAACCCTGAATAACTGATCCTAATGCTTGAGGTTGATTGGAATTCATATTCTCACTACTCTATTACTCTTTAACTAAAGAAAGTGCATTTGTTCTGATTTGCATCTCATTATAAAGGCGAAAGGAATTTTTTGTGCATTATTGAACAATTATGAATACGATTGGGCCAAACTAGAAAACTGATAGAATATCAATAAAATCACAGTCAACTCAGATACTGATGAATAAAGCGATCGTCAAAACTATTGCATCTATATTTCCTCCTTGGCAAAAATTTGATCCTCAACATAAAAGTGATTTTTTGAGTCAAGTTCAACTTGTAAACCTATCAAAAAGTCAGTTTATCTGGGTGTAACCTGTTAATGATATGATAAATAATCTAAAAATTAAAAAAGCAAGAAG
>JAAHTG010000521.1_pt1 | contig 32984 bp, 43 predicted proteins | sample 6116081 | NCBI WGS metagenome assembly JAAHTG01 (sample SAMN13939989, study PRJNA603662) | sponge metagenome | isolation source: marine sponge | host: Mycale hentscheli | place: New Zealand | collected 2005 | reverse complement strand
TTGTGCCAAATCATTTGATATAATACTTCGAAACGCTGCTCTATATTCATCATTAGGTATCATTTTTAACAAACTAAATTTAGATTTTGTAATATCATAACCACTACTAAACTTATCAATAATTAAACCTTCTCCATCAGCGTACAAACTGTCTTGTATACTTTTTAACTTATTATCAATTTGTTCTTTGTTCATACCTAAAGCTACCATTATATCCATAACACCAGTTAATTCTTGCACTTCGGCAGGATCAAAGGTTTGTCTTAAATAGTCATAACTATTAGTTGGTGCATCTTTATTAGCAGGATCTAGATTTTCAAAAGTAGATTTGTAAGCATCCTTTGTATTAGGATCAGATTTAAAATCATATGCTTGATTAATCTTAGCTATAATTTGTGCATTTGTGACAGGTTTGGTTGGGTCTTCTGTATTTACAACACCAAAGAATTGTGTGCTACCTTTATATAATGGTATTAAATCTGTAGCCATATTCATTACTGCAATTGTTTTAGCATCTAATCCTGATCTAATTGTTTTATTAATATTTACACCACCTACATCTACATTGCTATATCTTCTAAACATACCTATAGCTTGATCGATAGCAACTTGATTAGTTAAACTTCCAGTTGCTAATCCGTTCCAAAGTTCTTTTATACTTGCAGGAAAAGAACCATTTCTAAGAATCCTATCTACTTTTATGGCTTTAGCATCACCTTTTTCTAGGTTGGCAGCAAAATCCTGAACAAAATAATTTATATTTATACCTAAAGATTCATCTAAATCTCTTTCATTTTTCTCATTTTGTTTCATCATGCCACGTTCGGCTTGTCTTACATTGTTTCTTAGGTCTTGATCTTTTTTTGCTTTTACATTATATGCATTTTGTTTTGATATACCATCCGTTAATGTATCTGATATATCTTTCAATCCCTCAATTGAAAATTGATTTAATTCATTAATCTTTAGTATTTTATCTTTTACAACTATTTGTTCAGGACTTAAGCCATCATTTGTTTTATTAGTAATACTATGTCTTAGTGCATCTTTATCTACGGAATCTGAAAATAAATCACTCTTTCTTATGACTTCTTTTACTACTTCATTAAATGTATTTCTTATTATAACATTTCTCTGCGAGTCATTAAGAAATACTTTACCCTTTGTGCCATCTGATAATGTTACTTCAACGCTTCCTTTTTTAGCAGTTTTAGCTACATTATTTATTATACCAAAAAGTTTTTTTTCAACATTGTCAGTAACACCATCAGCAACAATTTCTTTTACAAGTGAAAATCCCAAAGCTTCCTGAGTGGATTTAAATGTTGATTTTGCTAAGTAACCTTCTGGACTGTTTTCAAATAGTTTATTTGCTTTTGTTGTTATTTTCTCTTCTCTAGTGATTTCACTATCTTGACGAACTTTTTCTCTGTTAATGCGTATGTCTATATCATTAATTTCTTTATCTATAACATCAACATTACTGCTTTCACCTAATATTTCTATTAAGTTTAAATCATGTTTATCTAATTTTGTTTTGTCTAAATTACTATTATATGCTAAATGATTTCTAATATTTGCTAGTACTGATAAAGGTTTATCCTTTGCCAAAGCTTTCACAAGGGCTGAAGTTGTTATTGTCTTAGCTCGTCTTGACATTTTTAAATGTACGTCTCTAGCTAAACCATTTTCTTTTAAGTTTGCATCATTAGCATATGCAAGATTACTGGCTACTGCATCAAAACCTATCAACTTATCTTTTAATTCTTGCATGGTTTGATTTGGATTTGCAAAATCTTGCATAGCTGTTGTTTCCAAATCATTTGCACTTTGTAATGTTATGTCAACTTCATTGGCTGCAGCTATTTTTTTTGCATCATTAAGTTCATTTTGAGATAGATCTGCATGATGTTGTGATGTAAGTTTGCCAACACTTTCTATAATTTGTTGTTTATATTCTGCACCACCTATTTTAGATACTTCAGTTATATAAGTACCCATAAAAGATTCTGCCTTAGTTTTGAAATCTTTTGCTGATGTTGAGTTTTTTCTGATATTTAATATCTCTGTATTAATATCATTAGCTAAAGCTATACCATATCTTTTTCTTAATAATGGCTCTGCACTTTGTCGTGCTATATCACTTAGATTTCCACCCATATCTTTAAATTGTAGCTTACCTTCGTCATCACGAACTGCTGCTTGAAATGCATATTCTTCGCCTACTTTCTTTTGCTCGTCAACGGCTTCTGTGTAAACTTGTTGTGTTAATTTTGCCGTGCTATTTGCTATCATTTGACTTGCTTGCATAGCACCAGTATCTACATTAACAACACCAATAGGTTTGTTTATAAACGAAGTTTTTTTTGCTTTTAAAAATTCTGCCATTATGTAATATAGTTCCTAGTTCCTAGTCCAGTTCCTCCACTGTTAGGCATAAGACCTTGAGCCTTCATGCCACCACTGACTAAAGTTGTAAACGCTTGATAACGAGATGCTCTATTTATATTACTTGCTTTCAATCTTGACATAGTCATTTGTTGATCAAGTTTACTACGAACACCTAACGATGCAACTCTTGCTCTATCTGTTTCAACACTTATTTCTCTTGATGCTTTTTCTTGTATCTTTTTTAAACTTCTATCTGTTCCTATATCTCTTCCCATAGCACCTGCAGCAGCTTCGTTTGCACCTTGAAAAGCATTTAAACTTTCCATTCTTTGATTATGTTGTTGTAAGTGTTGCAATGCTGCTCGTTTTTTTTCAGCTTTAATTTGTCTTACTTCTAATTCAGATCGCCCTTTAGCTGCATAACCTTTACCTCTTTGACTAATAGCAGTAGCAACTGCCATAAATGCATAAATTTCCCAACTCAATATGATATCTCCACTACTAGTCCGTTTACTTGCAAATTTAAAGGCGATACTTGAGACACAATTACTCTTGGATCTTTGTTATACCCAAGAGTTCTAAACTCTTTTTTCCCAGTAAAAGGTATTTTTTCTTGTGAAAAATTAGTATTTGTTTCAGTAATAATTAAATCTCTTGCCGTTGATGTTTCACTTGGTGCTTTTATTTGTGCTGACAATGTTGTGTTAAAATCTACAATTACTTTAGATATTTCTCTAGGCTCACCAGTTAAAGGTCCTGTTGCTAACATGGCATCTATTGGTAATGTTTTTAATTTTGGAGTAAAAGCATAGCCTAGTTGTACATCTCTTACATTATCTTTTATATTATGAAGAATTATTCTTCCACTAAATTTACTAGCTTGTCCAACTTGTGTAGATGTTTCTAAAGGAGTTGTAAATGATCCTAAATAATCGTTACCATTTATAACATCTAATGTTTGTAAATAATTGCCATATAATCCTTTTTGAAATGGTGTGTTAAAGTAATATATATTAACTCCATCAATACCACCCCAATTACCATTATTTATATGAAATACATCACCACCATTTCTCGCCCAAGTATCAGAGTATTGTGGTCCATAATCTGCAAATGTTGTATCATCTTTTATGTTTACTGCTTGCATAATTCTTCCGTAATCAACCTGCATACTTGTATCAAATTTTTCTAGTACAATTCTTGATTCACCCTGACCAATTTTTCTTACTGCAATAGCATATAAATTATCTCTTACTGAACATATACTATGCCATACACCTCTTGTATCCCACAATGACCAACCTGCTTTTTTCTCACCACGAACACTATAAAATACTGCTATAGTACCATCTTGATTAACTAAGAAAGAATAGTTTTCACTTCTTGCTAACGCTCCTTTAATTACAGTTTGTTGAGTAGGATTTCTTATTAGATGTGGTGCATATGCAGAAACTGCTACAGATGTATAAGCACTTTCTTGATCAGTAAAAAGAAATTCTCTTAATGCTCCACCACCTTCTTGAACAAATAACGTTGCACCATCAAAGGGATGGGGTATTACAAAGCTAGATCCAAAAGGAGTTTGTTTAAGAATTTGAGCATTAGATGGTGTAATAGGTTTTGTTGAAGGTGCTTGAATATATAATTCTGATTCTGCAGTAAATACTTGTAAGTCTCTATTTGAAACTAAATGTCTAATTTGATCTATAGAACCAACATTTGAACTCATGTCAATAGCATCATTATCTTCGCCATCACCAGTATCAAAATTAAAATATACGCCTGATCTACTAGCCCATATTCCATCAGGTTGACTAGTTGATCCTCCAAACCAAAGTCTGTTTTGATGAAATGCAACTGCTGCAGGATATCCTCTTAAATGAGAATAACTAGCTTCTGACCAATTTACTGTAGTAGTAGTAGCAGTAATCTCTGGCGTTCCACCTCCAATAGCTGATGATGTTGCGTTTGAACCTGCAGTTATTTCATATGTATTTTCATCTTTATATATAACAGTTCTACTACCATTAATATTACCTAATGGTATACCACCTAAAGAACCTGCTCGTGCTACAGTAATTCCTTGATTATGTGTCATACCATGCAAAGCATCTGTAACAATAATTCTATTTGATCCTTCTATAGTACGTAAACTATCTATCTCTAAATCAATTTTCATTGCTCCTTGCATAACACCAGTTGCAGTAGTAGTGTTTGTAATGCTAGTAATTCTTACTCTTGTGTTGTGAATAAGAAGATCTGTTCCTGCACTTCCGGCAATGCTAGGATCTACACTTGCGTTTCCACTCTGCGGAAGAACAAAATATGGAAATGATGTTGTAAGAGTAACTGTGCCTTGTGTACCACTTGTGGTAATAGTAACTCCTGCAGGTTGAAATGGAAAATAAGGTTGATAAATTTTGTGTCCTAATCTATCTTGATCAAACTCAAAGTCTACAATCTCAAACTCTAAAAGACCTGTTCTTCTAATCATTTTTGTTTGAAATCGATTATGTGCCACAAACATGACATCACCTTTTTGGGCGTATGTAAACTCTTGGACATACTCATGCCCTTTTTCATTTCGAAGCCAAAGTGCTGCAATTGATGAAGTAGATACATAAGAGGTGTCTTGAGGTTGAAATGGATCAAGAAAGACAGGATCACCAGTTACATTATCAAGTCTATAAAAATGTACACGGTGATGTGCAAACATTATTAAATACTTTTCATCATCTGAAAATACAAAAGGTTCAATTCTATATTCCATCTTACGAGCATAGAAATCTTCCACTACAATTTTTTCAGGATCTGTTGAAGAGGTTTCCAAGTAACCATTGCCTACTGCAGTTCTTTTTATAACAAGGACATGGTCGTTTGGAGATGTATCTAATGTTGCCGAAAACTCAGCTATTCCACCACGATCTGATTCTATTAATCTTCTTATATTTTCTTTAGTTCCATTAGGTACGTCACTTGCACCAGAAACGGCAGGATCATTTATACCTATTCTAAAATAATGTTTGTTGCCTACTGAAAGACTAGGCAATTCTGTATCTGAACTGCCTGATCCTTGCATTTCAAATGTATGCACAGTGCCATCGTGAGTAGTCAGTGTAAAAGAATTGCCTAGTTGAGGCAGGTTATTACCACTCATATCTATTGTAGTTTCAGGATAAATATATTGATCTATAGTTTCTATATATTTTGTACCTGATCTTTTAAGCAAACCTCCTTCTGATCGTATCCAAAAGTTTCTAATCTCTTCTCCTGAATTACTATATAATTCAGAGTCTGTTCTTGAGGAAAGGGATGGACTAATCTCACCATATTGAAAATTATTTAATGGTACTTTCAATGTTGGCATCAAGATCTCCTATCGGTTATGAACCTTGATGTAGAAAGTTTTCTTGTTGTTTGTTGTTGTGCATCTAAGTTTCTAGCCTTTGCCATTAACTCTTCTGCTTTTGCATTCATCAATTGTGTTAGTGTAGCACTTCTTACAATTGAAGAGGCAAATATTGCTGCAAGTGCATACTCAACTGCCAATGTAAAGTATGAAGGAAAGTTTGTTTCAGATTGTCTAAATGTGTAATCAGCTATAATAACATCTGAATCTGAGGAATTACTAAAAACTTTATCACCATAAACAGTATAGTTAAGTAAATTATCATTGACTGTAACTGCATGAAGTACAAGTAGGTCTGTTGGTAACTGATGTGCTGCATCAAATCTACCAGTAGGATCAGTGCCAATTTGTGACAAGACTGCTTGTTGTGTTGCAAATCTCCATCTTGCTACTGATAAAGATGATCTTACAACATCCTCATACATATTATTTGCTACTAAAGATTCAGTAGTATTTGATGTAAATGAAGTTATAGGCTCTGCTCCAACAAGAACTAATGCTCTTGATGAAATATCTAAAGATGAATTTGCTGCCGTACTCATATAAGATAAGGGGGATTGCTCCCCCTACTCCCTAAGTATTATTATCTAAGACTTCATAGACACCGTTGTCATCTATAACAACTGCACCCATTGACATCATAGATGTTGCTAAGTGTGAAACCTTTTCAGCTACATAATTTAACTCAGTAGTCACATCTGCACCTATACCAAGACCAACTGCTGATGTATGATAAGCAATGTTCTTTCCTGCAGTTATTGCACTTGTTGAGAATATCTTAAATCCTAAGAACTCTTTCATACTCATGCCACCTGCAAATGGTAAGTTCTGATCACCTACAAAGTCTGATGAAGCAAACTCAGGTAATAAAAATAAATCAGCATACCCTTTTGGGTTCATTGCTAAATATCTTCCACCATCTTCAGGGATGTTTGCACTACCCATAGTTTCAAATAAAGACAACAAATCTCCTTTTGCTAAAGCATCAGTAGTATCTGCTATAGCAGTAGAGTTAGCACCTGCATCCATAGCAGTGTACAAGATTTCGTCAGTTTTTCGACCAAGAGCAGCAGCGGCACTTGTTGCTACGGCTTGTCTTTCGTCTATGTTAATTTTTAACTCATCTAACTTATCAATGTATTCTGCAGCATAAAAGTCAGCTAGAGTTACATCTACAGTTGTGTGAGCAAGTTCCATGGCAGTTACGTTGCCATTTCTTGTTTTAGTCGAAGCAGCTCCAGTACCAATCTTTTGGAATCGTACTGAACTTCCGTTCACATTACTTACAGTACGGACAGTGTTTCTTAATTTACTCCCCATTCTTTGATAAGCTAGATGAACTTCAGTTTCAAACTGCCTAATAAAGGCTGTGTCTATTGTGTTAGCCATTTTTAGATCTCCTGTTTAAAAGTTAAAATTACTTATTTCCAGTTATCCGTTTTCAGCTTCATCTAGTTATCCGTAATGGGCTATCAGCTTATAACAGGCTGCTCTATATCCTTTATCAAATATTTATTGTCTTTGCAACGTATAAATCTTAATACTTTAAATCCATTTAACATGACTGGCTCTTCAAGAATAGTAAAACCTAAGAACTGTAGCCAATCTATAGTCCTTGTATGGTCTGCAGGTACTACATTTTCAAGCTGATAATATTGTTTTTGAAAATATTCAACTACCTTTTTGCTCCAAAAAAGAAACTTTAATGAGTGTTCATCTATTTTATATGTGCCTAAAGCCCATATTTTAGCCACCATATGTTCATATACTGGTGCAACCCCAAACATCATTGCAGGTTTTCCATCTAATATAGCAGTATAAGTTTCGGCTTTTTTCTCTCTAATTCCAGACATCAAAGCACGAAAAGGAGTAGCACCATGTATCATGCACTCCCTTACATCTGTATCTCTAAGGTTATCTTGTAAATATTTGATATGTGATATGTCTGCTTTTACAATGGATTGACCACTGTAAATGCCACTACCCATAAAGTTTTTTGAAACTTTCATTAACTTCTTGGACATATGCTTTGTCTCTCCTTGCAGGGTCATAATATCTTGGATCTTTCATTTTAGATGCAACATCTTCATGTGAAAGTCTGCTAGGTGTAGCAATGTCGTTAGAAGGATTTGCTCCTGATAATGATCTTTGCATATGTTCAATAGCTTTTATTCCTGCTGATGAAGTGCCTAACTGTGCTATTGCATCATGCATTTCTTCAGGAAAAAACTTATTCATAAATAATTGAGCAGACTCAACTCTTTGATTTGCATTGTCACCTAGTTCTGATTTTATTTTTTCTAAATCAGGTTGACTTGCTTGTTGATATTCTGCAAATTTATTTACCCAATGAGAAAACTCTTCTTGTGAATAGCCGTTTTCCCAAGCATATTCAGCCCATTCTTTTAATAGTGGATTAGTTGCAGCCTCTTCTTCACTTAAAACCTCAGGTATTTGATAGTCACCTGCAGTCTCAGGTCTTTGAGAAAACGCTTCTTCCTCTAACTGATCTGTGATTGTTTTCTTTAGATCTTCTTCTTTTTGCCCTATCTTAGTAGATAATTCTCCATAAGACTTAGCCATATCTTCCCATGTATTAAACTTTTCAGGCAATCCTTCAGGTCTTGCAGATGGTTCTGCTACCGAACTAGGGGTAGAGTCTGCATGAGGAGTTGCGACAGTTTCGGTAGCAGATGCTTCTATTGTTGTCTCATCACTCATTAGTTTTTCCTTTGTTATTTAAACTGGCTGCATGATTCATTCGTTTAACAATTAATGCAATAGCATATCGTTGTCCTTCCAAATGTCTTAGTTCACCATCAGATATATTTCCACCACTTACTATGTCAATAGTCATAGATCTTAAATAACTTAAAACTTCCATTCCATTTGGTGTACTAAATAATGCAAGAAAATTTTTTGATATTCTTTCATCATCTTCTCTTTTTCTTTGATATCCATCAACTCCTAGATGTTTCGTCATTTGTTATTACCCCTTGTTGTTGTTGCATTTGTTGCATTTGCTGCATCTGTTGTGCCATCTCAACCATTTGTTGCCTTTCATCAGCATCTCTTATTAATTTATCAGGCACACCAAATTTCTTAGCTAAATACACTGCAGTTTCTTCAGATGATATTAATATATTTAATACTTCAGGACCAAAAGAACCTGCAACTGTTTGTAAAAATCTATTTAATGACACAATATCTTGATTAGATTGTGCTTGTGCTAATGGTGAAACACTACGGATTTTTACTTCTCTACCATTAATAACTGGCATATCAATACGACCTTGCTTTCTTAATATATAAACCACTCTTTGCAGTACTGGTTGTACCATTTCTGCTTGTAGTCTACCAAAAGCAGAGCCAATTTTTCTTGATAAGTCAGCCATTCTTTCTGCTACTTCTGTAGCTGATGCAGGTGTTTTATTTGGATCACCTAACATATCATTATATAATGCTCTTTTTATATTATTTCGCATATCATTAAGAACTAAGTTTGCAACTTCAAATGATCCTGCAGATCTTATTGGTTGTAATCCTGCACTATTTGGTGCTTTAGGAATAACAGTTCCAGGAACTAGGTTTATTGTATCAACATTAATCACACCATCATCATCAATCTGATAGATACCTGATATAGCCATTTGTGCATTTTCTAATATTAATTCTATTGTAAGGTTACAAGTTTTGATTGCACTCAATGCATTAACTGCAGGACCTCTTCCATAAATTTCGCCTGATGCTTTACTCCATCTAAACGCTATAAATGGATTTGATCCTACACCAGTATATATTTCAGACATTATCATTACTTTATCTGCAACATCTATTATATAGTAACCATATTTTTCTTCGTTAGGATCGTCATATAATCTACATGATACCTCTAGTATTTTTGTTTTTGTATCAGGATAATCTTGTATTCTCTTTAATAAGTTAGGAGTTAATGAGGCATTTGGAAATGCAATGATTATGTCTTCGTTCTTAATCATTCTTTCTCTATAAACATGATCGACTTTGCCATCAGGTCCAGTATCTAAAACTACGTGTGGTAATGGTATAGATTGAAATCTAATTGGATTAACTGCATCACCTTCTGTCACACATAATACTGCCGTACCAAGTGCCAAGTCTATAAAACATTCATGTATTTCTTGTGCAAAATTAGACGTCTGTAGTATTTCAAATACATAATCGGTGACACCATCTAATGCATTATTAACGTCATCTTGTTCTTCTTCGGGTACTTCTTGACCTGTAACAAAGTCAGCCCATCTAGCAAAGTTAGGAGTTAAACCTGATTGAAGTCTTGATGCAAACTCTTGTATACCTACAACTGCAGTCTCATCAAAGATCTTATCATCTCTTCGTTGTCCTGCTGCATAGTTTTTAAAACCTTGTCTTTGTGGCAAACAATATTCAAATATTTCATCATACATTTCCTCAAACTCTCGTCTAACAGAAAGTGCTTTTTCATATCTTTGAATTAATTGTTCTGCAGATTTTTCCATCTACTTACCATACCTATTATAGAAACCAATTCCTCCACCACTCCCACTAAGTAAAGACCTTCTTCCTTGTCCTCGTCTTGCTTTAAGAACATTTTCTTCGAGTACGGCTTCTCTGTTATCTGCTCTTACTTCTTTTTCTTCTACTTTTTGAGCCTCTACTTCCATTTTTTCTTCTTTTTCTTCTACTGTTGGAGGTGGTGGCGAATAACTTTTTTGACTAGGTAGGCACATATTTAGCTCCCTTACATTCTTGCCCAAAGACCTTGACGTCTTGGTTGTTTTGGCTTTCTATTAAAAACATCATAATCAACTTTTGCATTGAATGCCTGCATTGGTTTGTTCATTCCTAATACTTGCCTTCCTTCACCTGCACCCAACATAAGATACTGTAAAGCATCATGTATATGTGAGTACCGATCCTTTAAAGGTTTATCTTCATAGCGTTCACCTGATACTTGCATACGTCTATATTGATAACCTCCTTCAAACCCTTTTACCAATTCTTTACACCTAAAGTCAATTAAAATCCCTGATAGTCCATCAACCATTCTATTTAATACAGATGCTACAGATTCAATTCTTAACGCAACATCATTACTTTGCGTAGGTCTAGCACTCAATCCTGCACCTCTTAAAACCTGAAAAGGTGTGGATTCATCTGTCTGCGATCTAAAGTCACCTGCAGGATCACCATAAATATGGACTTCACAATTAGTGTATCGTGTTGCTATTTCTGCTCTTAACAATTCAGCAAACCTAACAATACCCATATCAAACGCTACAATCTCTTGTAGTATGTTCCATCTACCTCTAACCTTTTGACCAAAGACTGCTGCAGGTGTAAGTCCAAAGTCTAATCCAATATAAATTGGCACACCATCTGCCACTGGTATTTCTTCTTTTCCAACATGAGTATCGGCTACAAACATATTATAAACTGGCTTACCATCTTGGATAGTACCCAATCTATTCATAACATAAACATCAATCCATGATTTAGTTTTTCCTTGTACTAAATTAGGATAATAACCTTCTAATATATTTTTTTTATTTTCTGCTTCTTTGTTTGGCTTGTATCCAGTTATATTATTGTCTTCGTCTTTTTCTTCAAGCATACCACTAGGTTGACTAAAAAAAATCCAGTTATCAGGCTTAACTAACATAAGGCTTTCTTCTCTACCAATGTGATCAGGTACAGGAACTTCGCCTGACATAATAGCCCACCAATGATCTTCTTCAGGACTATTCGTGTCGCATATTACTCCTGACCATGTAGCACCACCCTCTCTCATAGAAGGAAATCTACCAACCCTCATAGTTGTTGCATCTATAATTGACTTTGGTATCTCTCTTGCTTCATTGACCCAGACACCAGTTAACTCTAAGGAGAGAAGTTTTTTGACGTCTTCAGGTCGATCTAAAGCAAGAAAGATAACTTCTAAATCTAAATCGGCTTGTTTAATATGATGAGTATATGGCACAGACCATTGAAACTTTCCCCAGTCTTCTTCAGGAAACCAATCAAGCCAAGTCTTAATTGTGGTTGTTCTAAGTTGTGGATTGGTATTTCTAATGATCGCCCAACGACTTCTTCTTTTGCCATTATCAGATTTTTTCTGTAACAAGGCTCGTCTGAAAACTTCAATGCAACAAGCAACAGACTTGCCACTACCTACTGGTCCACGTATCCCACGAAAAAAAGTTTCGTCTTTCATAAACTTTTTGAGAACTTCACCATCAGGTTTGTACTTAAACGTTATCAATGTTTGTGTTAACTCCAACTCTTAATAGCTTATCAACTGTTTCAGGTCCAATAACAGATATAAGTTTATCTGCTTCTCTGTCAGTAACAAATTCTTTTGGATGATGTTGAAGATGAACTCTCTTGACTACTTCACGAAGTATTCGTCTTTCTTCAATCTTTAAAGTATGAAGGAATGTCATTGAGTAATCCTATGAGTAAGATCTATAGCTTTTCGTTTTGCTTGCAATCTTTTTGGGTTGTTTAGATACTTGTTTATTTCGTGCAATTGCTTTTCGTTTAGCAGCAGATGTGGCTTTGTATTCAGAGTCCGATAAAGCTTTAATTGCTTTTTCAGGTAGATAACGTTCGCCAGTTGCTTTTGACCCTTGTGTACTAGGTTTACCACTTTTAGTTCGCCATTTTTGTTTAGTCCAAGCACGAAGCGACCTTTGTGATTTTGCGAGTGCCATTATCTATAACCACCACCCTTTGCCTTATATTGTTTGGCAAGCATCTGTGCCTTACGAGCAGACCATTGACCAGACTTGCCACCTTTGTTACTCGCTTTGATCCTATTAAACAAAGCCTTTCTCATAGTAGGCTTTGTATAGTTTCCTGCTGCATTAACTGCCATTACTTCTTTGCCTTATCCAGTTTTTTATAAGTATTTTCAAGTTTTGCCTTATTCGTTATTGCTCGTATCATAGCTTTTCTTTCTCTAGTCTCTCCATCTAACTTGAGATCATCAACTTGCATTATAAGTTTATTTATATCTTCTTTTCTTTTTTCTCTTATTTGATTGTTAGCTATGTATTTTCCTAACATTCTTATAGGACTAAGTTCTTTAAATGGTGACCCAAGTTTCTTTTTATTTATTTCAGCAATCGCATCTTTTAAAGCTACCATAACTTGCTCCTTACTTTTTCTTTTTAGCCATAATTTTTTTCTGTAAAGAAGCAGGTAATGTCTTTTGCTTTGCAGTCATCTTCTTTGCAGGTGGTCTGCCCTTAGTAGTTCCGTATGTTCCTTTTCCTTGTGGCATTTCCTTTTCCTTTCCTAAGTTAATGTATTCATAGTTAAGCCTTCGCTTTATTTCTTTTACTAATTGCTCTAGCTTTTGCACGAGCATCAGCCTTACTTGAAGCACCCCATGCACGAAGCGATAATAATAACCTAGTAGGTTTTCCTTTAGCATCTTTCTCTGGTCCTCTCATTCCTGCCATACGAGCCAAGAAGGAAGCTCGTCTAGGATTGTCACCACTCCTTACTGGTGCTTTTAATGTGCCTTTCTTATAAGAGGCACGACCCTTAGCATTTAATCCACCTTTAGGATTCTTTCCTGCTTTTCTTGTCCATGCAGGTGTCTTAGCCATTACCTATCTCTTTCTTCTGTCTAATCTTCTACAGTACTTACCATAGAAGTAATTACCAATCTTGTTAAAGACTTTAAACAATCTAAAATATATTTCAATCATAACGTACCTTTTTTAAGAATAATGTTTGTAAAGGACCATGTCAGTATATATAAGCGTAAGTTTTTACCCCCCATGCTATGTCAGGTCTATGGACACAGAGATATTACCCTGAACTAAATGCATTGCTTTATCAACAGGCTTATAACCTGCTCTATCTAAGATATCCTTAGATGCCTCAAGCTGAACGTACTCAGACTTAGCACTACTCGCTAAGTCAAGTACTTTACGAGAGGCTATCGTAGCATTAAGACCAATAGATTCTCTTATACGTTGTTGCATATACTCTTGGACATGAGGCAATCGCAAAGCCTTACTAGCAGTCACTCTACCTGATTCACCTTCTGCGTATCCTGCCTTTGCACTTGCCTCTTTGATGGAACAACCATATGCTACAATCGTATCAACGAGTAGAGACTGTTTTTTGGTAAGCTTTAACTTAGTTAACAAGAGAACCCCCTATATCCCCCTTTATGGCACGACCTGAAATTAACTGTCAAGGGCTTTTTATTTACCGATTGTTTACAATGACTTAGGGGGATTTAGGAGGTTCGGAATAGATGGGAAAAGAAGAGTGATGAGGATCGAGTAATTCTAAGATTACGCTATCTGTTAGGTTTTCCCGTAAAACATCCATACGTTTTCCATTTTTTTAGACATCTTCGTAAGTTCTCCTAAGTTGAAATTGAACATAATGTATCTACTTATCATAGTTATTCTTTTGTAAAGTCCAAACCCTACGGGCAACGTATCCACCCAAGTGGGCGGACCCTCGTTGGTTGTGCAAGCACAACTTTAAACTTTACAAATTTGTTGTGTGACACTTGGCGTGTCACGCTACTTGCTCATTAATAACAATGCTCTGTAGACATTATTGTTAATTTAAACTTAGGAGACGAAGATGACTAAAAAAACTACAAACTTAATGGAAGTATTACTTGCTAACCTAACAGATGCTACATCTAAGAATGACTCTAAGACAGAGAATAAGATGAAGTATATTTATAAATGTCATATTGGTACTATAAATAGAACAGTTGCAAATATGGAAATGGAGTACGAGACTGGTTCAGAAATGATGAGAAAACTCATGGACTCAGACAATGATCTTGATACTAGAGGTGGCTATGGTAATGGTGCTTATGAACGTAACTCTGGATTTGGATTCCCAACCGACTGGCAAAAGCTAGATGAATATCTTGGTGAATTGAGAAACAGAATTGATGTAATGAAGATCTACTTAACTACTGAGACTGAGTCTTATACTACTAGATTTGGTGCATTGGAGTTCAAGAGTACTTCGACATTCACTAAGATGACTGCTGATCAGAAAGCTGAACTTAATAAAAAGTATTCTAAGGCATAGCCTTAGAACACTTCTTCCCTCTTACGAGGGAAGAAGAATCTTTTTATTTTGTTCAAAAAAAGTGTGGGGTTTATATGACAACACGGAATATTCGATACAAAAATATCGATACAATAATAGTATTAAATAGAATAACATCATTCATAAAAAAAGGATTTGATATGAATAAATATTTAAAATTACATATAAAAGAAGCCAGTAATACTGGTTACAAATCAAGGTACTACATCAATATGTTACTAGAGTTAGTGGCATCTTGTACTCTATTCGGTATCTTTACTTATGCAATTTATGCAGCACTACATATATTATAATGATTCAAACAATGGAGGTAACTATGAATCACATGACACAACTAGCTAAACTAATCGACAAACCTGCAGAGTATAACTTTCCTATAGAAACTATACCAATGAAAGGTATGTGTGATGACAAACTAATCGACTGTAATGATCGTGTTATGATTATTAGATCAGATACAGAAGAGTATCTTGGTAATCATTCCAAATCATACAGACCAGTAACTCATGCAAAAGTACTTGATCCAGTCATTGATATTGTGAACAGTATGAATACACCATACATTACACAAGTAAACATGATTGATAATGGTGCTATGATGGAAGCACGAATCATATGCAAAGAAATTTGCTTTGATGATCCTGCACATCAGGACTACATTGCATTTCAAATTACAGTTCGTAACTCATACAATGGTGTATGGTCTGTAATGATACAAGCTGATGGTCTACGACTATGGTGTATGAATGGCTGCACTACACCTGATAAGATTGCAAACTATAGGCAAAAACATAATGGTATCTTTGCCTACAACTTCGATCATATCAAACACTCAATCAATTTGTTTCGTGACAATGAGCCTAGATTTCGTGAGTGGTACAATACAAGAGTAACAATGGAAGATGCAGATAAACTATTTGCTAAACTAACTTGGACACCAAAGCCAACCATTGATGGAAGGTATCGAAACGAAACTCAGTATCAAAACCTGCAACAACATTGGGCTGATTATCGTGGCAATATAGGTGGTAACAAATGGGCGTTATACAATGCAGTAACACATTGGATATCTCACCCACAAAATGTCAGTAGTACGAACAAAACTATTGTCGAAAGAAACAGTAAGATGCTATCGTATATGTCTAAGTCAGACTCAATGTTCAATTAATGGAGGAATAAATGTCTAATAAATATATGGAAGAACTACTTGATACTGCAATGGATCAGGTGAGAAGCATGACATATGATGAGTTTCAAAATGCTTGTGAAAAATACAAAGTAGAATCAGAAGCACTTGATAAGTATGCTGAAGAATTAACAAACGCTATAGTGGAGGCTAGAGACTAATGGAAATAACTTATACAACTTCAGAACTAAAGATGTGTCAAACTTATGCTAGACTTGGCACACCACAAGACTTCAGGATTATGTACGATCATATGTGTGAAGTAGCTAAACCATATGGCTACAATCACCCTGAGTTTTGGATCAATAAAATGACTGCTAAAACTATTAAAATATGGGAGACAAATAATGCACCCAAAGAATGGGAAGGCAAAGAAGCATCTGATATTCTTAATAGTATGATGGACAGTCAGATCAAACATACTAACTTTAATTCGTGACTCCTGAGCAGAAGTATCAGTATCAAAAAATCATAGACACTTTAATCTTACAAAGAAAATCTAAAGGTTTAACAATAGAATCTTTAGCTATGACTATTGGTACTGATACTAAAACTCTTGGTGATTGGGAACGTAAAGTTAAAGAGCCTAGATTATTCAACTTGCTTTGTTGGTGCGAAGCATTGCAAGTTTATTTAAATGTACATACAGATGATGGAGAGTTCTAATGAATGAAGGAATAGGTAAAATAATTAAAGAAAGCATGGATAAGTCACACTTGCAGGGAAAGATAATAATTCTGCACAATCTTATCAATCAATTAAAAAGTAGTGTAAGAGAACTAGAAGAGGAACTAGAAAAGATTGGAATAAATAATGCCAAGTAAAAGCAAAATCAAAGGTAACTACCATGAGAATTGGTTTGTAAAACTATTCACATCATGGAAGTTACCAGTAAAAAAAGTACCACTATCAGGTAGTCTTGGTGGTGAACATACTGGTGACATCAAGCTTGTAATCAAAGGAGTAGAGTATGTTGTCGAAATAAAATACAGAGCAGTAGATGGATTCCCTAATGTTTTCAAGGTGTTAGATGGAAAAGATATAGCAATGTATAAACGTAAGAATGGTGATCCAAGATGGGTTGCTATCATACCTGATAAAATATTTAAGGAGATAATAAAATGAAGTGTGTCATATGCAAAAAACAAATAGAAAAACAATACACTGATGAAGGTGAAATGTTTTGGGATGAGGGAGAAGATGCTCGACCAATTGGTGAGGGGAGATGCTGCCTTAAATGCAACAAGAATATAGTAATACCTGCAAGAATAGAAGATATAATAATGAGTCTTAAAAAATGAATAAGCTAAGTAAAGATTGGCAACCAAGCCAAGCAATCATGGATCAGCACAAGGAGGTAAACCATGACAGAGAAACTAAATATTTCAAACATTTCTATTTTGGCAACGAAGTCAGTAGAGGAGACTGGGATCAAGAATATTGCAAGTGGTGTGACAAACAAACCGATCGCAAAAACTCTCGTTCAACAGTGGGGTACAGATCCAAACGGATACACAAAGAAGATTCATTCTATGCTAGAGTCTACTCTCAACTGCAGGATAAATGAACGAGTCAACAGTTCGTTTGTATTTTTCAGATGGGATATGCCTTCTATATCAGAGGTAGCTACTCGTCTCAATGACAAGAAGCAACTGATCATCAAGACTATGCAAGAAGCTATGACTGTAGCTGATCCCAAAGATATTCAGGATTGGATCATGGAAGTCATGGTATGTACTGCCAAACAATCTGCCTTGACTGAGAGAGACATGGCACTCAAGGCTAAGGTCTATGCCACAAAGCTTGGTCATATACCTGCAGATATATTGCGTGATGCGTGTCACAAGATATGTCTCAACAGTAAGTTCTTCCCATCACTGGCAGAAATCTATCAATATGTAGAGCCAAAGCTTTACTATCGTAAGTCACTGGTGGAGTTGATATCAAGTAAACTAATAGCATCAATAGGAGATAAGTAATGAGTATGGAAAATCCTGATGCTATAAAACGTAGAGGTTACTTAACAATGTTTAAATATGGTGTAGCTGATGGGTTACTGCAAAACGAAATGGATATAAGTAATAAATCATCTGCATACTATAAACAAGGTTACGAATTTGGACAATCATTTAACTTTAAATATGTATATGTTGGTGATGAAAAAGAAAATCAAACTTATTATTTACACACAAAGGAGGAAGCAAATGGAAGATAGATTTGAAGATGTGCCACAAGAACTAGATGAACTAGATCGTGTTGGTAGAATCAAACTTAAAAGTTACTATGAATATTATCAGAAGATATTATTTTATCCTGATAAAAATGACAACTTGCAACCTGCAGGTATGTCATCTAACCACAAAGACTATATCTAATTGGAGGTAAATATGGAACAGATAGATGAAGATACTATTGCATTACATTGGACAACAGAAGATGTAATGCACGAATGTGATTGGCTAACAAAAGAACAAGCACGAGAAGTGTTAAGTATGTGCTTACATAAACATGATGCAAATCATGGTGTTAGTTGGGAGATAATAGACATATGGGCTTGTGCATTATATCCAAAACATTCAACTAAACAAATGTAATTCCCTGCAGGGATACCTACAACATCAAGTATTACCACTGGTTAAATCGGATCTAAGGTATGTAATCGTGAATAGACACTTGAGAGATCAACAAGGGTTGCTCCTTGTCAGCAAGAGGTCTTGATTTTGTAGGAACTTTTCAAGTTAAATACTTGATAACATTAAATAAATAGTGTATGCTGATAGCAGAAATGGAGGTTTCAATGACAGTAGAACCAAGACACTCACCTAATCGTGAGGACTTTATCAGAGGTAGCGACATGGTATCTTTGATGCAAGGTAAATGGAATGAGTTATACAAAATAAAGATGGGTTACTTAGGTCGTAAAGATCTATCCCATTTGTTCAATGTAAATCTTGGTACATTTACAGAAGACTTTAATTTACAATGGGCTGAAGAAAGATACGAATATAATTTCGTAAATAAATTTAATGTGTCGCAAACAAAAATGTATGGCAGCATTAAACTACAAGGTAGTCCTGATGGTATGGACACAGATAGAAAAGTAATCATAGAATGCAAACATACACATAGTCGTAATGACATGGATACTGTTATTGATTTCTATATGCCACAAGTACAATTCTATTTATATGTTACTGGGTACAAGCAATGTTTACTATCTGTAATATTTGGTAATACATATGATGCAGTAGTTGTTGATGCAAGTGATGAGTATCAGACTTTTATGCTAGACAGAATCAAAATGTTTTGGGAATGTTTAGTACATGGTGATGAGCCTGATGATCTTGAGATTGTTATTACTAATTCAATGAGTAAGCATCAAGTAAAAACAATGACAGACAAGATACCTATCAATGGTAAAACAAAACGAGATGTATCCAAGAGCAACAGTTTCACAGAAGCAACCAATGCTTACATGATGTTCGAAGATACTGCTAAGAAATTTGAGACTGCAAAAAAGCAACTCAAAGAAGAGATCAAGCCTGATGAAGCAGAGATCTACAATGATGTTCTGTCAATCAAGCGAGATAAACGAGGGTCAATTCGCATAACAAAGAAAGGGTGAGTAGACCCAACTCACCCCTTCACCTATCTGTATAATGGAGGTTTACACATGACAGATACTAAAACTAATACCAAAAAAACAGAGCCTAGTAAAGTATGGACAAATAAGAAGTACACACTAAAGACTGCCCTGCTTGAATTTCAAAAGCTTGCAGTGAGTGCCAAGAAAGATGGCAAGAACCCACACTTCAGTAGCAACTATTCTAAACTTGAATCTGTTATTGAAGCAGTCAATCAAGGTAATCAGTTTGGTTTATTCTTTACTCAAGAAATTGATTACATATACACTGGTCATGTCAGTACTAAATCAGATGTGATTGTTGTTACAACAGTTCGTCATGAACATGATGAAGAAACATTTGTATCTAAACTTCCAATCATTCTATCTGCAACAAACATGGAGAACCCACAGAAAGTTGGATCAGCTATAACATATGCAAAGAGATACACTTTGCAAAGTGTGTACGGATTACCTTCAGAAGATGATGATGGTAATGAAGCAAGCAAACCTAACGTCAATATTACTAAACCAAAAACAAGAGGAGAAGATGATGGATTATGATAACACAGACAGAGGTAGTTTCTTCAAACCACGAGCAGATGAAAGTCTGCTTGTGCAAGGAAAGCTAGACAGTAATGGCACAGAGCATAGGATTGTCATTGTCAAAGCCTCACTACCTGATGGTGGTACTATACGTGATGTCTATGCAAAAGTAGGTACAATGTATGAGAATGACAAATCTCAAAACGATAAGTCACCTGACTTCAGTGGTCCAGTTACACTACCCAATCAGGACAGTCGCAGGATTGCTTGTTGGAAAACTGTATCCAAAGATGGCAACACTAAGTTCTTGTCTGCACGGATAGGTGACAAGACACCACGAGTCGGTGATGAATCAGTAACATACAACAATGATGGTGAGGAGATTAAAGATGAAATCCCATTCTAATGATGCAATGGCAAGAACCCATGACCCTAAGACGTCATGGGAAGCTGCTGAAAAAGTAAACACCAATAGACTTGAGAGAGTTGTCCTTGATGCAATCACTGCTCACGGACAAAATGGTGCAATACATGATGAGGTATGGGAAACTTTACCACATCTAGGTAATGTCAGAGAGGGAAGTATCACACCAAGATATGCAAGTCTTGAAAGAAAAGGTTTGATATATCGTAATGGTGACACTCGTAAGGGAAATGCAGGCAGAAGTCAGCTTGTGATGTACTCTTTGCAAAAAAAGGCTTGATATAAGAGCCATACAGAGGGGGTAAACACTCCCTCTAGTATGATTGTACCCTAGAATATAGTCTATTCACTAACACTTTGCATTTCTCCAACAAGTCTCATTGCTCTATTTGGTACTTGTTTCGCCCACTTTGAATCAGTCATTTCGTATGCAGCCTCAAACCAATCACGATTATCTACTGCTTTCTTCATTTTATGAAAGCGAGATAGTCTTGGTCTACCCATATTGAACATCATGTTAGCCACAATATGCTGAACCTTAACTGGCAATACATCAAAGTCATTATAAATTAATCTACACTCATCAATAGTAGTAGCTAAATCCTTTTCAAAAAGTTCGTTAACTCTTTCTTCTGCTACTGGTGTACCAACTTCTGCATTATATTCTGTATCCCATTCAGTGATAAGGTGTCCTATCCCACAAGTAGGTAAGCCTAAATGATCTAAATAGATTTCATTCTTAACACCTTCATCTCTTTTAAGTTCATCTCTAAATTTTTCTATGTCCATTACTTCTTACCCTTTATCATTTTAGCAGCTTGACCTACACCTTTTATACCAAAGCTTGCAGACACTGCAATGTATAATAAATATTGATACCAGTCAGGAAGATCAGCAAGAACAGCAAAGCCTTCCTTAACGTACTCTCTCATACTGGGTATAAAAACTAGAATCGCAGGAGCAAGTAAGACAACCAAAGCAAATTCATCTTTCCAAGAATCGTTGGAAGCATCAGCCATCTTGCCTTCCCATGCCACCTCACCTGCAGCAACTTTCTCAGCAACAGAAGCACGAGCCTTAGCCTCTGCAACCTTAGCTTGTCCATCAGCTTTTGTTTTAGCAATCTTGTTTTCAAACCATGAACCTGCAAGATTAGCTATTGGTCCTATCAATGCTTGTATCATTACTTACTCCTCTATTGTTTAAGTACTTCATTCAAACCAAAGCCTTCTAGTAAGACTAAAGTAAAGAATAATAATAATATACCACCTGCTATTAACTTGCCACTGAAATTAGTAGAGCCAATCTTAATAGCAACAAACTCATTACCCAGTATTCTTAGTGATAACTCAAAACTGTTTTGACCTACATCTAAATTAATAATTTTCTTTTTATCTTCTGTCATTAATATACCTTTACTCTTTTCGAATCTACTTGAGGAACAAGTTTGCACATACATTCATATCGTTTAGATCCATCTTCAGTCTCTAATACTTGACCAGATAAGTTATCAGCGTAGTATGTACAATCGTTTACGTTTTTAAAATATATAGATCCTGAAGATACAGTGCCTAGATAACAAGCTAAAACAAATGCAGTCATATTAAACCTTTCTTCTTAGCTACCATATATAATAATACCACTGCTCCTGATAGTGCAGTAGTAATTAATATAGCTAATATGATTTTTAATATTGTATCTTGTATATATTGTTTACGTTTGGCTGCTTTAACTCTAGCTTCTTTTCTTGCTCTGCGTGCATCAGCACAGTACTGGATATAATCATTATAAAGATTTTCTCTACCATATAATTGCATGAACTCACGGAGTTGATCTTTCTTAACTCGAATTTGTTCCAATGCCATGAACTCTTCAAGATCATTGTCTGTCTTTCCAAGAAAGTTAGTCCAAATACTATTCTTTTTTTTGTTTAAATCTTGTTGTAGTTGGTCTTCAGCACCTATGAATTTGCCGATTGCAGCACCTGCTGAACTTATATCGCGACCATTTTCTATCGTTTGTTTAATAATTTGGAAAGCACTATTTGCGACAACTAGCATTTCGAGCATTGTCTACCTCACTAGTAAACCTATGAGTAAAACAATAGCAGTGCCACTAGTACCAATCATTATGTGTTCAATACGTTTAATGCGAAGTATAGTTTCTTTCCACCTCTCAGCACAAACTGCCTCGTGTGTATCTATCTGTGCTTTTACTTCAGAAGCTTTAACCATTTAACTTTTCCAATAAGTTCTACCACTTGTTATGACTGCTTTGATACGAGTTAAGTCTTTCTGAGCATACTTACTATCTAGTATTTCTGTTTCTAAAGACATAATCATATTGCCTACTGCACCTTTTTTTTCTTCAGCAGTAGAATCTTCCATTTTAATATTGCTTATTATATTTTCAATTATGTCGCATTGATGCAACATCGATAGATAATCTCTTTCGAGTTCGTTAACTGCCATTGTTTAAGCTCCTTCTAGTTGAGTTATTCTTGCTTGTAGGCTATCAACTTTTGCTGATAGTTCTTGTATTGCCTTTACTAAAATAGGATATGTATTCATTGGTTGTGCTTCTAGCCTTGATGGGTTTTCATAGCTAACCAATCTAGTTCTATCAGTAGAATTAAAATCCATTTCAACTTCGTGCAATTCTTGAGCTATAAAGCCAACTTCTTTTTTGCCATGCCATTTACCATCTCTTCTATTCCAAGCAAACTTTCTAGGCTTCATAGCTTTTATAAAATCTAAACCTAAGTCTAAATCTTCTATAGCTGTTTTATCTCTTTGATCTGATAAAGAAGTAATGCTTGTAACTGCACAACGTAATGATGTTATCGATGTATTACCTAATACAAATTCATTAGCAACACTAAGAGAACTAGTTGAAGTAGAAGTTCCAATTACAACATTATTATTTCCAGTATTTGCCTGATTTGAAGAAGCATTATAACCTATGAAAGTATTGTTAGTACCTTTATTGTACCTACCGGCATATCCACCTAAAGCAGTATTATATGAACCATCTCCACCACTTGCACCTAACTCTCCTAATGCATCTATACCTATAGCAGTATTGTTAGATCCATTGTATATTCTATATAAAGCACCATATCCAAGAGCAACATTACGACTACCTTGAATATAGCTTGTAGTAATATTATTACCACCAATTACACAATTGTAATCACCTTGACCATTTCCATAAAGTGAGTTAGAACCTATACCGATATTATAATTACCATAAGTCCGAGAAGAAGTTACTGCACCACCAGCTTGTCTTCCTATCATTATTTGATTGTCACCATTGATTTTAGCATCAGAACCAATTGCAACACTATAATTATAATATCCTCTTGGGATATCAACTTGATCTCCTATTCCAACATTATCATCTCCAGTACTAAAACTAAGAAGAGCATTTCTACCAACACCAACATTATTAAAGCCAACATTGTTAGAAGCCGTAGGAATAGTTCCTCTTAAAGCACTCCTACCTACTGCTATATTACCACTTGCATAATTATATTGATTTGCACCATAACCTATTGAAACTGTATTATTACTAGTTTGCATGTATTGACTTGAATAACTACCCATAGCAACATTGTTATCACCAGTAGTTAGAGCATTGCATGAATTTATTCCAATTATAACATTATGAAGTGAGCCACTTGTACTATTTGGAGAAGGTTCTGATAAAGAGTTAGTAGTTGATGACCCAATAAATATACTGTTGCGACTACCATTCTGTAAACCAAGTTTACCACTTAGTGAAGCACCATAAGAGGTACTTGTAGTTCCACCACTACCACCACTACCTATAGTAATTGTTTTAGTAGAACCAGTTCCACTAGCTACAACTCCTGACCCTACAAAATTAAGTGTTGTTGCACTAGTAGATAAACTTGATCCTTCATCTTGAATTGTTAATGAGCCACCACCACCACCAGTTATATCAGATGTTAATGCCAGTGTTCCACTTGTAGTAGGTAGTGTTATAGTTGTATTATTTACACCACTACTAGGTACTAAAAATTCTATATATTTTGGAGAACCAGTATCAGCTGAGTCAAACATTTTGAATGAAGCAGGAGAACCATTGTTAGCCCTTAATTCTAATGTACCTCTCATTATTTTAAATTGATTTGCATAGTATGCAGTTGAAGAATAAGCTTTTAATATATCTTCACCACCATTTTTTTCAATTAAAAAACCTTGGTCGGTTGCACTGTTGCTTGTTGTTTGTCTTCCTGAAATACGATATCCATAAGTACCAGTTGAATCGTAAAGATTAAGATAGCCAAAAGCATTGTGAAGCTCGATTGAACTTGTAAAGATACTACTACCACTACCACTACCAATCCCAAGATTAGATGGTGTGATTTTTTTCATTGTGCCACCATCATCTATCAATACAAAATCTGCATCACTAGATGACGTTGTTGTTGTAGGTGCATCTGAATTAGAAGTCGATATCAAAGTGCCAGTAGCTGAAGGTAAAGTTACAATTGCATTACTACTAAAGGCACTATGTGCAGGTGCTTTTAAAGCTACATAATGAACATTATTACTTTCACAATACAGTCTTACTTCGGACTGTGACCCATCATTCTTAACTCTTATGATGCCACCAGTAGTTTCAAGTACATCTGCTTTTACTGTTCCAGTAAAGTACGCATTACGAAATGCATATCCTGCTACTAGACTAGGATTAATTCCAAAATCAATCGGTACATTTTGTTTTGGCACTAGAATACTATCTATAAAACTACCACTACTCGTTGAATCTGCATAAGTTATTGAAGATGAAGAGCTTGATGAAAATACCATACCACTAGTTCCAGAAAAATCTATTTTCTGATTAGCATTTTTACCAATGGCTAGACTTGTATTTGTAAGAGAAGTTATTCCAGTAACATCACCTATAACATTACCAGTTAAATCCCCAGTTACGTCACCAGTAACATTGCCAGTTACGTTACCAATAACATTACCAGTAACATTGCCAGTTAGATTCCCAGTTACATCTCCAGTAATTGCACCAGTCACATCTCCAGTCACATCTCCAGTCACATCTCCAGTCACATTACCAGTAAGGTTGCCAACAACATCACCAGTAACTGCACCAGTCAAATCGCCAATAACATCTCCAGTAAGATTACCAGTTACATTTCCAGTTACATTACCAGTTACATTACCAGTTACATTTCCAGTTACATTGCCTTCTATGTTTGATACTAATGTTGCTGTAATATAGGTGCTATGACTAGTATCAACTGTGGTTGTTGGCTCTACTCGCAAGCTTCTAAATAATTTAAATTTACCATCAGTAGCATCTCTAACTAAACCTGCATATAAAATCTGGCTACCAATTTGATCGTATGAACCATAAAATCCGACATCAACAGTACTACTAGTGTTGCCATTAGCTAAAGATATTAATGGGTCTTCTACACTTAAAGTTGCAGTATTAACAGTTGTAGTTGTACCGTTAACTGTAAGATTTCCATCTATAGTTACATTACTACTAGCAGTAAGATTTCCATCTATAGTTACATTACTACTAGCAGTAAGATTTCCAGTTGAAATATTAGCAGTTGTTGAAATATTAGCAGTTGTTGAAACATTACCAGTTACTGAAAGATTGCCTACTATATCCCCACCTATAGCTAAGTTTTTACCAACAGTAAGATCGTCACTAAAAGTTGCATCAACTTCATTAGTTGAGTTATGAGTTGGTCTAAAGACTAACGCATCTCTTTCTGTAAATTGATCAGCAACAGTAATTGCAGCAGTTCCATTAAAACCATTATGACTTCTTAAATTTAGAAACTTTATCTTTTCATCAAAAGCATCTTCATGTTGATAATGACCAAGATCTATTGAAAATCGTTTATGTTCACCTACCAAAGGGTTATTAGTATTAGGATAAGTGCCTCCTGCTCCTAAATCTTTTACATAATAATCAAATGTTTGTGGAGCAGTACCACCAGTAGTATAAGTAAACGTAAGATAATGTTTGTTGTTAACTCCAAGTTTTAAATTTTGTTGTCTAGTACTACCATTTATTAATGTTACAATTGATCCAAAATAAATACTTTTAATATTTGTTTGTTCAGGTTCAATACAAACAGTACTAAAATTTATATCAAAATCTTCTTTATGAAATACAGCTATACCTTTAAGAGAATTACTAGGAAAAGTATTTCCAGAACTTTGTTCAAATAAACCTGCACTCCGAACTTTATCAGAAATACTAGAATTTGTATCTATAGTTAATCTTCTATTACTTGAGTCTACTTCTACATCTATACCAGTACCACCAATAACAGTTAATGACTGAGATAAAGCAGAGTTAATTGTAAATGTTCCATTATCTCCTACAACTGGTAAGATATAATCTTCTAATGTATACATTTGCAGATCACCAGTAGTAGGATGAAACCCTAAAACTCTACCGATTCTGTCTGCTTTTTTAGGAACTGTTACATTTGTAGCAAAATCATTTATTCCTATTTGTAATGTTCTGTCTGCTGCATTTCTTAAATCACCTGCTATTGCAGTTAATTGATCTAATTGTAAATTTAACGTTGCTATTTCAAAAGGACCAGTAGGTTGATAATCTGTAACTCTTTGAATAGCCATAACTCTTTGAATTATAAGTGTGCCATTTAAAGTAAATGTAGCATTATCATCTTTTCTTCTAATAAGTATTGTACCAGTTGTGCCATCTCCACCAGATGCAACAGTAAAAGCTAATGGATTAGTGCCAGTTGCTAAATCGCTATGTTTTATTTCTTCAAATAAAGTATAAGTAGTAGATTTTATGTATACTTTTAAATCTGTTTCACCATTAAAAAAAACAAATGGAACAACTATTGCATTTACTAATTCTGTATTAGAAAATGTATATTCAATTCTTGGTGTATTGTCTGCTAAATTTATTGCCATTAGAATCTTGCTCTCATTGCTCTTTCAAATCCGTCATCATCTATATCTACTAACGTATTGCCAAGATCATTCACATATTCTTTGATAAACCATAACCTAGCAAAAGGCAAGTTCTTGAGTACTTGCTTTGATCCTTCTCCATATTCACCATTTATAAAAAAGTCAGTTAAACCTCTGCCTAAGTCCACTCCTATACTTGAACCTGCACCACCAATAGCAGTAAAGGCATCAGTTATATTTTTCTGTTGTGGAAATTTAGGTTGCAATAATCCCATAGATATATCAGGTCCACCTAGTGCTAAACTTGTATTCATTGCAGTATAAAACAAATCACTATACATTGCAGCTAATCCTGATGCATCAAATGATCTAGCTAATTGATCCTCTAGTGGCATATTATCCCACATTGCTTCAACGGCAGGACCACTCCAACGTGACTTAACTTCCAATGAAACATATCCTAATCCTAAAGCTAACAAACTAGCTGCTGCTCTATTCTTTGCTTGACCAGTTGCCATTGCTGCAGTTATTTTGTTTGCTGCTGCAAAACTATATGACCAAAATTGAAATGGTAATCCTGCTAATCCAGTCTCTATTCTTGTATATCCTTTATATCTACCATCTTCTTTTAGTCCAAACTTTTTGCCTATCCATTGTGGTATATAAACTACACCATCTGCTATTATAGGTTTGTCTGCAGGAGTTCCCATTAATATAGTATTCATTATTCCATTATTTAATGAACCTCTAAATGTATCTAAAGTATCTTCAGATATTCCATTCTCTAACCATTTTTCTGTATTAGCAAGATAAACACCGTTGCCACCTTCTTTAGTATTTTCTATTATTCCATCATCATGTAGCTTACTAATGCTTTTTGAAGTATTGTTATCAATATTGTATCGCCTTAAGTATTCTATTTCGCTTCGTTTTGCCGTACCCTTAGCATCTTTAATGGCAAATTCTATTAGTTCATGTTGTCTAATAATAGCATCTAGTTTCTTCATCATATTTGTCATAGGTGCTAACCCATTTAAATTATAAAATAAGTTTCTAGCTATACTCATCTTTCTTTGAAACCCACGTTCTAATGGATTGTTAGTTAAGTCTTCAACTAATCTCATATGAGTGTCACCTTGCAAGATTTCTAATATTTCACCTGCAAGTCTTCCTTCTTTAGCAGTCATACGTACTCTTGAATCTTTAAGTATTCCTGTCAGTCCTTTCATAACACTACCTAATTCGTGTTCCATTAATATTTTTGCAAAGTCAGGTACAGTACTAAATCCTGCAGAGCCTAAATAATTAAGTTGTGCTAGATCTCTTAACATTGTTACTGCTTTTTGATCTAATCTATCAGGATTAGTTATTACTCTACCAACAACCCTATCATATAAATGTAAAAAATCTTTTCTTGTTTCATTTACTTGTTTAGTTGTTTTTCCTGCAGAATACATATCTGTTTCTATATCAGCCAAAACTTGATCAACAGATCTACCGCCATATTGTTTGTTAAACTCATACTTAGGTGCAACTCTTTGAGTATATACTCGCATTACTTGCACTGGATTAGTTACAATAAAATCTGCAACAAGTTTGTTTGGCACATCCAAAGACCTATGCCTAGTATGTTTGGATTTGCCATAGCCATAAAATGCCATACTATCTTCAGTAAGAGCCACAGTCTCTTTTGTAATTGTATCTATAGTATCATTAACTCTTTTCATAATGCTTACTGGATCTGTTGCTTTCATTGCTTCTTCTGCAGTCAAAACTTCTTGTCTTGTGTATGTTCCGTTTTTTTGTCTTATTGCAACACTAGGATTAAGTCTATACCATTCAAATAAAATGTTTTCTAATCCTTGTCTGTTGGCTTTAATTTTATCTATATCCCAGTATCTTGGAAAAAAGAACTCTTCTTCATTTGGTGCAACTTTGGCTGTTTTTGCTTCTTTAAGATTCTTATGTAGTTCTATTAACTCATTATTAATTCTTTTAATTTCTGGTATAATAGTTTTGTTTTTATAATCTTGTGCTTTTGGACTTAATGAACCTTCATTTTGTAGATTTTCTAAAGATTCTAAATCTTTCATGCTTTTGCTAGATAAAGCTAAACCCTTAGTTTCAGGATTAAATGCTTGTTTTTCCTGCAACAATCTTTCTAATGCTAAATCATTTGTTCTAAATTCATAATCCACAATAGATTTATCTTTAGCATTTTGTTTGAATTTGCCATGTGAAAATTCGTGATAAACAATAAAATCATAAAAATCATCATAGTTATCAAAGTATTTTAAATTATCTATTTCGTATTTTAGATGCATACCTGCTTCTGTATATTTTGTTATTGCAGTTGTATATGTACCATCAGCTTGTTTTACTCGTCTTTCTGCATTTAAATAATCTTCTGCTCCTTTAGGATTCTTTTTTGCTCTTTGTAAAATTTCCCATCTTTGTTTAAGACCTCGTTCATTTATAAAAACTGTGCCTTTAGATCCATCTGTTCTGTACCAATGAGAACCTAACGGCAAGTCCTTTAAGTCGTTAACTTCAGGATCGTTTTTAAGAATGTAATCATCTACTGATTTTTGATCTGTAACAAATCTTACTATATTATAATCATCAGCAAATCGTTCTCTTATTTCTTCTAATGTTAAGTCTTTAATATTTTTGTATTGTGTTTGCTCTCTACCACCTCTTAAAATAGATTCTGCATCTTTCAATAAAATACTAGCATTTCCGTTTTGTAAGTCATCTCCTCGCCCACCTACAACATTTTGTAATTTTCTAATGTAATTAAGTAATCTTGTATTTTCAGCAACTATTTGTTTTTCTATACTTTTAACAGAACCTATCATGCCTTGTTCTTGCAATCTTAATTCCCATGTCATCATAAAATCATCAACTGCAGATTTAATTTGTTTATCTAAATCAGTAAGTGTTTCTTGTTTTAATATCCTACTGTAAGAATCTTCAAGCCATTCGTGATATCCTTTTTTCTGAAAATCAATGTCTAAGTAATTTCTATCTTTGCCAGTATGTTGTGCATATAATTTACGTAATTTATCATGTACAACAACATATTCGCCATTACGTATTGATGACTTTGTATAGACAGACATACCTAATATCTTTCCGTATTTATGTGCTACTTGTGTCAAGCCTGCATCATTTGCTAATTTACTAAATGCATCTTTAACTGTAATAGGTATGTCACTTTGAAATGCTTTTTTAAGTGGTGTAACTAATGCTTTGTATACAAAATTATCTGTGTACCAATTGTCAGGAAATTTAAAAGGGTCTTTTAATGAGTAACCACCAGTCAAATCTGAAAGTTCTTCTACTCTTCTACGAGATAATTCATCTGTAATTTCTGTTAACGTTCTATTATTTTCTATTAATTGATCTTCATTGGCTCTAAGTAAATTACTTTTACTTATTTGTAACTCTAAGTTCTTTTTTTGTTTTCTTAGTTTTTCTAAACCAAGTTCACCTATAAACTTTTCATTACCTTTTCTTCTTGTTTCAAGGCTTAATGTATTTGCCTTAACTCTACTTTGTGCTTCCGCTATTTCTTTTAGACTTTTAGTTATAGTTGATCTCTGCGTAGGTGTAAAAAAACCTTCTTTTTCTTTTGCTAATATTTTACCTAAAAATTCTTCTTGTGACTTAGAAAGACCAACAGTAAGTCCACGTTCTCCTTTGCTCTGTGCAATTAATTCATCTTTAATTTTCTTTAAGCCTGCAGCATATTGATCTCTTCCACCTTTTATTTTATTAATAAAGCTTGTTACCTTAGCAATTTTATTTTCAAGATTTTTATTTGCTATGATCAAAGTTTGTGGCAGTGTTTTAGTTTGGTATTTAATTTCTTCATCTATTTTTTTAATTTTTTCTTTAACTTTTTTTGGTCCAAGATTTTTAATAGATAAAACATCAGAATCAGATTCAAGCTTTACAATTTCTTTTTCTAATCTTGCTATAGAATTTGGTAATGTTTGTTGTTCTCTTTGTATTATACTTTTCTTAGCTTTGACAAAAGGTCTTGTTATATCATCAGTAGTCCTTAGTAATGGCTCATCTGGTGATTTAGGTGGACCAATAAATTCCTGAGTCTCTCTTAATGTTTTTTCTGCAGGTTGACTAAATGTAGATACTTCTATTTCTTCAACGGGTTTTTGTTTTGTAGTTGTTTGATCTGTTTGTGTTTTATTTTCTTTTAATTTTGCATCTTCAGCATCCATTGTTTTTTTAATTACATTAACATCATCAGCTAAGGCTTGAAAATCTTCAGCATCTCTTTCTAATTGTCGTAATGCTCTACCTTTTCTTAGGTCTAACGCTCCACCAACTAATCCTCCTAAAACTGCTCCTCCTACAAATGCCATACCTATATTCATTACGACTTCTTTTTCTGTGCCTAAAGGATCAACTGGATATCTTATTGCTTCTGCACCCACTTGTATTGCTGCAACACTTCTACCAGTTTGCAAAGCACTTCTTGCTGCACCTAAAGTAAAGCCTCCGAAAGGTAAGGCAATTAAATTTATAGGGTCAAACAAACCTGCTACAAGTTGTGATCCAATACTACTACTTTCTAATATCTTTCTTCTAAATTTGTTTTCTCTTAATTGTTGCTTCATTACAGACATATGTTCTTGATTGACTGCATCTTTTAAAGTGTCTTCATATTCTTCAAACCCTTCCATATCTTTAAATGGGTCATAATTTTGATCTCTTTCTTCTTCACCAAAGTTAAATTTATTATAAAAAAAATCATACGCAGGTGCATATGCGTAACCTAATTGAGCAGATACCGTATCCCCAAAACCTATGTCTAAAGATTCTTCAGGTTGTATTATAAATGGACCAGTCGATTGTTGATAGGATGTTACTATTTGTTCTGTAGTTTGTAATGATGGGGTATTGTTAAAGGTATTTGGTGCATCAGTATTAAAAAAATTTATACTCAATCATCATCTCCTGAATCATTTGGTGCTATTCTTTCTAACATTTTTAATAAAGAATAACCTTTTAGATTTGGACTAACAGGAATAAACTCTCCATTCTTTCTATACATAGGAATATATATTGGATTTGACATATCTGAACCCTGCATCACAGGTTGTAAATATACTTGTTTATCTTGTGGTCTTCTTTTTTTTAATCTAGCTAAATTAGTATTAGAATAAACATGACCAGTACCTACTGGCATATAATCTAATACAAACTTTCCATCTTGAATATCATCAATGGCAACTGGAACTTTTAATTGTGCCAAATCATTTGATATAATACTTCGAAACGCTGCTCTATATTCATCATTA
>JAAHTG010000518.1_pt1 | contig 33221 bp, 32 predicted proteins | sample 6116081 | NCBI WGS metagenome assembly JAAHTG01 (sample SAMN13939989, study PRJNA603662) | sponge metagenome | isolation source: marine sponge | host: Mycale hentscheli | place: New Zealand | collected 2005 | reverse complement strand
GCAAGTGCAGCTTTACCGTAACTATAATAAGTTGGTCCAGGCAACTTTACAGTTTGATTGCCGATCAAGTCACCCAGAATGCGATAGGCCGCTTCCAGGTTACCCATAGCCAGCAAGCTGTCGGACAGGCCGGTCAGTGCTTCGGGGGATCGAGTGGTTGCCGCCGCGTGGCGAAACAGGGGAATTGCGCCTTCATGGTCGCCTTTGGCCGCCATTTCCCGAGCGATTGTCAGTAGGCCGCCAGGCTCAGCCGCGGCAGGTGACGCTTGGGCAGCCGTCACCTCCTGGGGAACTGCATTTGCATAACTGCATGCAGCCAGTAGAATTCCGCTGCAACATGCAACAAAGGGTTTAAATGCGCGTAAAATTGCCATGATCTCGCCTGAGTTTATGAGTAGTGAACTCCCAGCGTTCTTTATTTTGAACGTTTGGAACTTTGCCTGTAGTATCGACTCGAAGAATAGGCGTTAGGCGTGAAAGAAGATTTAAATTAAACTATGCTTTTTACGCGACTTTAGGTCTAATTTTAGCGAGTTTGGTTCCGAATTAGGCCAGTTTGGTTCTGGTTTTTGTGAGTTTGCTTCATGAAATTGACAGGTAAATGGATGTTTTCAGCACTTCTGGCGGTCTTTCTGATGGCCGGCGTGACGACCGGTGCGGCGACCTGGGCGCAGGACCCTCAGCAGTCCAGCGCTGATGACCGGGTGATCGAAGACGCCCTTAATGCCATTCGAAATCAGGAAACTGAAAAGGGTATGGGGATGCTGCAAGGCCTTGCTGATCAGGCGAATTCGGAGGCTTTGTTTCATTTGGCAGAGATGTCGAGATTGGGTGTTGGCGGCAAGCAATCAATGACCGTGGCCATAATGTACTACCGCCTCGCCGGCAAGCTGGGCAACGAAAAAGCCGCCATGAAACTGGCCAATATTCTTTATTTTGACGGCGAGGGAACACCCACCGAAATTTCCGAAGCTTTGGCGATTTGGCAAACATATGCCCTGCAGGACAATGCAGAGGCGCTCTATCTTCTGGGCCTCATATACTGGAACGGTGAAAATGGCCGTACGCCAGACCCACTGAGGGGTTACGGCCTAATATGGCGCGCCGCCGCACGTGGATACAATGACGCGATTCAGTCGGAACTGACCATGCGGGCGCAGCTGCCGGGCGATGCCCGCGCTGTCGGGCAGGCCTACGGTGAGCGTCTCGCCCAACTTGGGTTTACCGATGAACTGATCGGCATGGATTTGTTAGTTGAAGGTTGGCAGCCGGATGAAAAAACAGCCGCTGAAAAGCCCGATGACTGGACGGCGGTATGGCGCCTCGAGGTGGGTTTTGCCATGCGCGAAGACGACGCCAATACCATGCTGGCCCAGATTAAACGTGACCACGGTGAAGTTATTGTTGGGCTTTTCGGTGAAGTGGTAGAAGCCCCCAACCGCATTGGGCGTTACCGCTTATTGTTCGGGCCTGTTGATAGCTTGCACTCAGCGGTCAATCTGTGTGTCAGTCTGAAGCGCGGAGGGTTTGATTGTTTTGCCAAACCGCCGACCTAAGGGGTGGCGAAAATGTGGCCGAAACCTCGGAGTTGCGCGGGGACGGCAACACAACCCTGCCCCCGCGCGCACGAAACCGGCACTAAAATGCCGACAAGAATTTCAGTATCCGGTCTCGCCCCAGCCGAGAATTTCGGGACGTTTTGTTTCGGGGCTCTGGGCAATGAAGGTGGTGGTTCTCATCTGGGCTTAGCACCGAGACTTCGTCCGGGGTCGTCGTCGCTAGTTATGCGGTCACTCTCTTGATGTCGGTCCACAAAAATAACGCATCTATCCGCGTCGGCACATGCATTCGCCGGAAGCATAGGCCCTGTCCAAATAGTCGCTGACCGCTTGCTCCAGTAGTGCCTGTTGGCTTTGGCCGTTACGTACAGCTAACAGCCGCAAGTCCTTGTCCATAGCCGCACTTATGCGGAGTGATTTTTTCTTGGTTTTTTTGCCAGCGGCTCGTGAGGTCTCTGTCGCTGCCTGGCTGTTTCGCGGTCGTTTGTCCGCATCGACAAATTGATTGCTTCTGCCCCTAACCGGCGCGCTGATTGGCACCAGAGTTGGTGGTGTTACTGCAGGTTGAGCTGCCCCCTTGGGCGCAAGTAAAGATGCATTGAGCGAAGCCATTGCCATGTTGGGGTTTTGGGCCATGTCGGTCTCCTGGGTATTGCTTAAGTTTGATACGGTTTCGTAACTATTTATAGGGTTGCCGGATGCGCGGCAGTGCCAACCGTCGTATGAGGCCGGTTGCCGAATCCGGCGCGCGTTGTCGGCAAGCTTTTAAACTGCGCTTTTACCGGCAGGCGCTTAATCCGCTCCGCGATATAGGCCCACAGGTTTTCCACTTCTGTGGCTGAGCGCCCGCTTGGGTTCGCTTCCATAACGGTGCGCCCGTCGATCATGCTGGCGGCGAAATCCTGCCGATTATGCAAAATGGTCGGGGCCACCGTGCCGTGCTGCGACAGGGCTATTGCCGCCTCGCCGGTTAGGCGCGCACGCGCCGTGGCACCGTTGACCACAAACACCAGCGGCTTGCCCGCGCGCTCCACCAAGTCAACGGTTTTACCAGCTGCACGCAGGTCGTGCGGACTTGGGCGGGTCGGAATAATCACCAGATCAGATTTCACCACCACCGTTTGAATGGCGCCGGTAATTGCGGGCGGCGTGTCGATAAATACGGTGCGGAACCCCTGTTCGCGCAGCGCCGCTAAATCGGCATCGAGTGTGGCCATCGTTGCCTGAGCAAAGGCCGGATCGTCGGCCTCGCGTTCGTTCCACCAATCCGACAGGCTGCCCTGCGGGTCGGTGTCCACGAGAGCCACGGGTTCGCCAGTCTGGCGCGCCGCTTCGACTGCCAGGTGGCCGGTGATTGTTGTTTTACCTGAGCCGCCTTTTTGCGACGATACTGCAATGATACGCATGCCTGATCTCCACTATCCGTTTCGGATATTTGCGCGCGGATCATTAGGCCGCGCCTGGGTTGCCTGAACCAACCATCATCGGGTGAAGGCGTGAAAATCTGTTTAAGAACAAAAGCCAATTTTCCGATAACAAGCGGAAAATACAGGTCAATTCTGATCATAATTTTACCAAGTTCCACATAGACATCGTGCACCTGTCTTTCTAAGCTGAACCCATGCGATACCTGATGATCCATGATGCCTTCCCTGGCCAGTTTATCCATCTGTTCCGACACCTGCACCGGGCGGGCGGTAACGAAATAGTTGCCGCCAGCCGAAAGGGGTCAACGCTTGATCTTCCGGTCAAGCAAATTGTTTACGACATTCCGGTAAAAGAAGGCGAAGCACCACCAAATGGAACGGCAGCGGCGATTGCGCTTGGCCATGACCTTTATTCCAAACTGAAGCCACTGGCTGATGATGGCTGGCAACCGGATTGCATCCTTATCCATGCGTCCCGTGGGGCATCCTATTTTATTCGGGAACTGTTTCCAAAGGCGCGGATCACCACCCTTCTTGAATGGTATTACCGCGACCCAGCCGTGGGGTCTGTGCGGGATGCTCGTGCCTTTTATCAGGCCTGCGCCAGCAATATCGCCCTGAACGGCGTTATTGCGCGGGATTTTGACCAAGCCGATGCAGCTTATGCGGCGACACAGTTTCAAAAGGTTCAGTTCCCCGCCCGCTTGCAGCCATCCATTGAGGTTTGCCATGAAGGCATAAATGTTGATCTATATAGTCCGGACCCTGACGCCACGCTGACAGTGGGTGACAAGGTTTTTGATCGCTCCATGGAGATAATCACTTATGCCGCGCGCGGCATGGAAAAGTCGCGTGGGTTTCCACAGTTTATGCTGGCCATTGCAGAGGTGCAGAAACAGCGACCCAATTGCCATGTAATCATCGCCGCCAAGGACCGCATTTGTTACGACCCCGGCGGGCGCGGCAAGGAAGGTTACAAAAAATGGGCTGAACAAACCGCTGGTTATGATCCTGCGCGTACCCATTTTGTTGGCCTGCTGCCTGAGCGCGAATTTGTAAAAATGCTGCAAATCTCACGGCTGCATGTCTATCTGTCGATCCCCTTTGTGCTTTCGTGGTCATGCCTGAACGCCATGAGTGTTGGCGTACCCGTGCTGGCCAGCGATAACGGCCCGGTACGCGAGGTGATCACAGACGGCGAAAATGGCCTGCTGGTTGACTCTAACAATGTTGCTGCGATTGCCGGGCGAATGATTGAGACGTTGGACGATCAGAAACTGTGCTCTAACCTTTCTAATAACGCGCGCGAAACCATTCTGGACCGTTTCAAGCTAGAGGATGCCCTCACAGCGCAGCTCGCGCTTATCCACAGATAGGTAGCTTTCGTCCATTGACTTTAACGGTGGATGGTTATTTCATCCCTGAACTCGAAAAACTTTTTATGGCACGGCGTAACTTTTAACCATTCAATCGGGTGGGCACATCTTTTTACAATCCACGCTGTTTCCACCATTCGCCAGATTGAAATTCTTTTGGAATTTCATCTTCCCAAGCATCCAAACCCATCTCTTCAAGGATGTCAAAATAGGAATCTCTCAGTGATGGGGGAAATTGCTTGCCGGACCATGGACAATATTTCAGTACAATCCCTGATTGTCCATCGGTGCACCGGATTGTAAATTCTCTTGTTTTTTCACAATAGCCAATTTCAACTTTTCCGATTTCCAAATATTCAAAAAAGTCCGAGTATCTTTTTTTTAGGTCAGTATTCATCTATTCAATTTATTCCCTTTAATTGGACCAATTGTTAGCAATAGAGAATGTCCTAGTGCCGCGCCTCGTCCCACCACCAGAAGGGGGCCATTTCCTTGCGCACGGGCCAAGTCTGGGTCAGCGTATCACCCTCATAAAGTGCGCCGTTTTTCATCATTTGCGAGATCGTATGGGTGTTTTTAATGTCGGCCAGCGGGTTGGCGTTCAGGATAACCAAATCTGCCAGTTTGCCGGGCTCGATTGAGCCTAGGTCTTCAGCAATACCGATGATTTTCGCCCCGTCGATGGTGGCAGCACGCAAAATCTCGGCTGGCGTCATGCCGCCCATGGCCAGTGCCCACATTTCCCAGTGGTAGCCAAGACCTTGCAGTTCGCCGTGACCGCCGACACCCACAAGCCCGCCTGCGCGCTGTAGTGTCGCTGCCGCAGAGGCGATCTCGTCCACTGAAAATTCATCGTCGCGGGCCCAACCGCCGCGCCTGCGGGTCATTTCGTCCAACCGGTTGTGCGGGTAAAAACGGTTCAGCTTGGCGTCGTCATGCACTTCAGTGCGGGTGAAGAAATAATTGGTCATGCTGATGCCGTTATATTGCACCACCAACGTCGGTGTGTAGGCGGTTTGCGTTTTGGCATAGAGCTCGATCACATCCCTGTACATGGGCGCGATGGTCAAGGTGTGCTCGTTGCCGTGCATACCGTCGATGGCATGGGTGATATCAAGGCGCATGTCACCGCCGCCTTCGGTTGTTGGCATCAGGCCAAGTTCCTTGGCGGCCTTTACCACCCACTGACGCTGTTTGCGGTTACCAGCAAGGTAAGACTTGATGTTTTTGGTGCGGTAATGGTCCGAGTAGCGCTTCAAATAACCCAGTACGGCATCATACGACTGGAAGTCATTGCGGCCGAAAACGCCGGGGCCGGTCATGAAGGCGCGCTGGCCCAGTGACTGGCCGGTTTCAACCATGTCTTGGTAAGCGAAGTAATCCTCATATGCTGTTTGCACGTCCAGACCCGCTGTTACCCCGTAAGCCAGATTTGCAACAAGGCTCCAGTTCTGTGGCTCCAATACGTCGCCGGTTCGAAACTCCCAGTGGGCGTGGGTGTCGATGAAGCCGGGCATGATATATTTGCCGGAAACGTCAACTGTTGTGGCACCATCAGGCGCAGTTAGCGTGCCGTGATCGCCAATAGCAATAATGCGATTGTCGGTGACCAGAATGTCCTGATTGGCCAGCACGCTGTTCATGGCGGCGGTGTCTGCACCTGCCATGGTGATGACATTTGCGCCAGCCAGGATGATGCTACCGGACGGGGTGTCTCGCGGTGCCTCAAGTGCAATTTTTATTGATGTGACATGCTCATTGTCTTCGAGGAATTCAGGCTTTTTGTCCTCTTTCTGGTCAGCTTTTTCAGCTGGTTTTCCCCCGTCAGCTGCGGGTTCTGCGCCTTCTTTCGCGGCGTCATCTTTATCTGCTTTTTCTTTCTCTTTCTCGTCGTCTTCCTTGAGGAATTTGATGCTGTCGAAAGGCCGGGTGTAAACAGTGTGGCCAATGGCCCATGTCACTGTTTTGCCGCCATCAGTCCAGCCGAAGCTGTCGGCGCCGATGGTGGTAAGTTGCACCGTGGGCACCGAGCCGCCGCGCACCGAAACCTTGGGGGTGCCGCCGCCAATGTGCGGAATAGGCATGGCCCATAACTGTTTTATACCGAACGCCAACGCATGGGTGCCGTCCGGGCTGATGCGGACATCTTCGGCTTTTGGTGCGTCGTCGCTAAAATTGCGGCTGCCACGCGGCAGCTCAACAACCAGATGCTCGCGCTTGTCACTGCCGTCAAAGCGCAGCGAAATGAGCGCGTCGCCTGAGTATAGGTAAATACGGCTTGGGTCAGCAGAGAAATGCGGCGTACGTGCGCCGTTGGCCGATGCGATTACGCTTACGTCGCCGCCGTTTGCAGGCAGCGAGATAAGGTCAAGCGGCACACCGAGGCCGGTAAATTCGCTGAAGGTTTGGTGGCGCTGGTATTCGTTACCGCGCATGGCCACAATTTGTTCGCCGTCCGGGCTGAAGGCCAAGTCAGTATAGAAGGCAGCGTGTTCCGTAAGCTGTTGCGGGCGACCGCGGCCATTAGAGCGGATTTTCCAAATTTGGCCGCCGTCATCCATCGACCATGTAACATAAGCTATCCAGCGACCATCGGGCGACCATGCGGGTTTGAATTCCCATGCATCGCCTTTGGTTAGCCGCTTGGGTGTAGCATTTTCACCTTCTCCGGCTTGATTGTCGGTTACATAGATTTTGGTCAGGATAGAGGCGGCGATTTTGCTGCCGTCTGGCGCGTGTACCGGGTTCTGGACAAGGCGGGCTGTAACCGGACCTTGCTCGACCCGGTAGGGCGAGGTGAGGTCGGGGCCAATATCCAGATCAACGGTAGCGGTGAAGGGGATAACTGAGCGGTTGCCGTCGTTGATGTCGATGCGTTCAATCTTGCCGCCGGTGTGCAGGACAAGTGCACTGCTGTCGGGGGTGAAAGCGTAGTTGGGGTAATAATCGCGACTGGGCAGGCGGCCTGCTTCCTGGGCATCGCGCTGGATCGGCCAGGCAATCATACGGTCTGCACCGGATGTAAGGTTACGCACACGAATGCCGGTTTTGGTCTCCTTGCGCGAAAGGTAAACCAGCGTGTTGCCGTCTGGGGACACCAGTGGTTTTACCCCGCCGCCTTCGCCTTGGCTGATGTTATCAACTTCGCCGGTCTCCCGGTCAAACCGTGCAATCTGGCCTGCGGGCATGCCGCGGCCTTGAGCACGGCGGGTATAGTAAATATGTTTGCCGTCGGGCGAGAATGCGAGACCAACACCGCTTGCAGGATTTGCTTTGTCATCGCTTGCAAGCGTCAAGCCCTTGCCGCCGTTCACATGAAACATTTTGATGGTTGTTTTGCGCCCACCCACGGTCATGGCGACATATTGGCTATCTGGTGACCAGGCCGGTGAGACCAAACGGGAGTATTTTTCGCCCGATAATTTACGCGGCTTGGTACCGTCGCGTTTGGCGACCCAAAGATTGTCATCACCTCCACGGTCACTGATGAAGCTGATCCATTTTCCGTCCGGCGATACACGCGGCATGCTGTCGTATCCCATGCCTTCGGTGATGCGCGTGGCTGCGCCGCCAGCGATGGGCATTTCGTATATATCGCCGAGTAGTTCAAAAATTATCTGCTGACCGTCAGGGGTAACGTCCAGCGACATCCATGTGCCTTCGTCGGTTTCAAAACTCAGTTTTTCGGTTGAGCCCGTCAGTGGCAGAGTTGGTTTTTTCTTAGATGTACCTTCGGCCCAAATAGTAGGTGCCAGCAACAGGCTTGCCGTCACAATGGTTATATTGGCCCGGTTGATAAGGTTAGAAAAATCGATCATTTTGAGTGTCCCCCGTGTCGTGTTGATAGCGCGCTGTTGGCTTGGCGCATTCGGCCTTTGGCGTATTTAACGGTAATTGGCCCGTTTATGCAATTGGCAGGGTCAAAATCGCGCCTGTCCCGCCGCGTGCCTGTGGGCTATTATTAATCCCGTGCAACAAAGGAGCAATGCGATGCCAAAAAACATCGGGGTGCCAAAAAACATTGGGATGCCAGGCACTAATTCGGCACCGGGATTTCGGGATTATCCTGACCATATCCTGACGCTGGAACCGGTAGTGGGCTCGTTACGGGTTGAGGCCTTTGGTCAAACTATCGCTGAAACAGTTGCTGCAATTTGGTTACGGGAAAGCCGGTATGTGCCGGCGATATATGTGCCGCGCGGTGATGTGCGGTTCGGGTTGCTGCGCGATAGCGAGACCACCACCTATTGCCCGTTTAAGGGTACCGCCAGTTATTGGAGCCTTCAGATTGGGGACGATTTCTCTGGCGATGCGGTTTGGGGATACAACAACCCGTACGACGAAGTGGCCGGTTTGGCTGACCGTGTCGCTTTTTATCCAGACAGGGTGGGCGCAATTTTACTGGACGGCCAATCGCTTCAAACCCCTTGATTTGCGAAGCCGCGCAAGTTGTTGCTTGAAACCAAGGCCGTTAAGGGCCTTATTAGAGAGAGGCAACAGTAATGGGGTTTGGCCATGATGGCTTTGTTTGCCTACTTTGTTATCGAAATCGGCGAGATTTTTCAGTTTCTGGCCGTGGTGTTTACCCCTGGCGCCTGGTTTGAAAATTTGGGCTTTGATCTGATCGTCGGATTTATCATTAATACGTTCGTCAATATCGGGTTGGCATTTGCGTGGTTCATCCCGCTTCAGGAATACGCCGATATCGGCAACGGCTGGATATGGATTGGCGCGGCCTACATTGGCTATATGGCGGGGCTGAAAGTGGTGAGCCAAAAAGGTGACCTAGTATGGGAACAGCTTGGCATTGCCGCCAACAAGGGCGTGGTGGTTGCCCGTGAAAACCTTGCCAAGGCTAAAGCCCGCCAATCAACCGATAAAAACGAAAGCTAAGTAAGGATTCATTGAGAAATGGTGGAGCCGAGGGGGCTCGAACCCCTGACCTCTAAACTGCCAGTGTAGCGCTCTCCCAGCTGAGCTACGGCCCCACTATTCTGGGTAATCAGGCCCGCACATATGAGTTCGGGCTATCGGCGGACAGGCAGGCCTGACCACCGGCTTCTGCAACCACATGTGGTTGCAGATTAGCTTTCTTTGTCAGCCAAAGATGTATCAACAATAGCTGCTACATCTTCATCATCGTCATCGTCCAGGCTAACCACGGCGTCGTCTTCATCGTCTAGTTCGATGTCGTCTTCGTCGTCTTCAGTTTCTTCTGGCTCAGCCTCTTTCTTAACGGCAATCGGCTGTTTCGTTTTCAATATTGGTTCAGGAACCCACTCGTGCGCGCAAGCGATACACACAGTTGGGTTTGCTTTACCAAGATCATAAAAGCGTTCGCCGCACTTTGGGCAGGTCTGCTTTGTACCCCATTCAGGATTTGCCACTCTAATCTCCTTGCAATTTAATGCGGTTTGCAGCAAAGAATTCGGCGCTTCACTTGCCATGATCAAACGCGCCTGTCAAAGCTTAACTGTCAACAATTGTTACAAAGCGGAAACTTCAACGTGGTGAAACTGATTTCAAGCCCAAATTCTGCACTCAGCGGCAGGGTGCGTGTGCCCGGTGATAAATCCATATCACACCGGGCTCTGATGCTGTCTGCATTGGCGGTTGGCCGATCAGAAGTGCGTGGGTTGCTGGAAGGCGATGACGTGCTGGCTACTGCCGCCGCCATGCGCGCAATGGGTGCCACCATCAACCGGCTGGGCGATGGGCATTATGAGGTCTACGGCGTTGGTGTGGGCGGGCTCATGAGCCCTGATGATATCATTGATATGGGCAATTCCGGCACTTCCACGCGGCTACTGCTGGGCCTGATGGCGAGTCATGATATGACCGTTACCATGACGGGGGACGCTTCGCTTCGGTCGCGGCCAATGGGTCGGGTGATGGATCCACTGGGTGAATTTGGTGCCGAGTTCAGCGCACGGGGCGGGCGATTTTTGCCGCTTACCATTACAGGAACAGCCCAGCCATTGGTATTGGATTACAGCCCGCCGATGGCAAGCGCGCAGGTGAAGTCTGCGGTGCTTTTGGCCGGGTTGAACACGCCAGGTCGCACGATTGTGCGCGAAAAGATCGCGACTCGGGATCATAGCGAGCGCATGCTGAGCGCCATGGGGGCGGATATTCGCGTGGTGGTCGAAGACGGCGTGCGTATTGTCAGTATCGAAGGCCAGCCCGAATTATCCCCAATTTCGATTGACGTACCTGGGGATATATCTTCCAGCGCCTTTTTGTTGGCGGCGGCCTCAATGGTGCCGGGTTCCGATGTAGCTGTTGAGGCTGTCGGCCTTAATCCGCTGCGCACCGGGATCATCGGAGCGCTCACCGCTATGGGCGCAGATATTGTTATTGAAAACGAATCGACATTGGGCGGCGAGCCAGTTGGTACCCTGCGGGTACGGGCGGCGGCCCTGAAGGCGGCCACTGATCTGGCGGTGGATCCCTCCACCATGATTGATGAGTTTCCGGTCTTGTTCTGCGCCGCTGCGGTGGCCGAAGGCGTTAGCCGCTTTACTGGGCTGGAAGAGCTGCGAGTGAAAGAATCGGACCGCCTTAACGCGATGGCTGTTGGTCTGGCCGCAAACGGTGTGCAGGTCGAAGAATTGCCGGACGGTCTTATCATTCACGGTGCAGGTGGGCACGGTGCATGCGAACGCATACCGGGTGGAGGTAGCGTTGAAACCCATCTGGATCACCGTATCGCCATGAGCTTTTCGGTTTTAGGCCAAATGGCAACCGCACCGGTCACCATAGATGATGCCAGCCCGATGCAAACCAGCTTCCCCGGTTTTACCGACCTGATGACAGGGTTGGGCGCTGGCTTGGCACTGGAAGACTAAACCGCCTGGATCTATTCAGAAGGCCGATCCGTAAACTCAGCGAAGGTCACCACGTGGCCCGCCGGTTCCAGGAAAGAGATTTCCTTGGCACCGTAGAATGTATCGCGCATCTTCATGATAACCTCATAGCCTTCCAGCGCGCGGGCGACAGCTTCCACATCACTGACTGTGATAAACAACAGTGCTGGGCTGGTGCCGTTTGCCGCAGGCAAAAAAGCTTCCGAATCGTCGCGCAAACTTTGTCGGGTTTGATACATCACCTGATTTTTGCCTTTAACCAGAATAGCAAAGCCGATGTGATCATCCTCAGGCACCTGCACATCAAGGCTGAACCCGACCTTTTCGAAAAAGGCTACCGATGGCTCGATCCGGTCGGCCACCAGATTGGATGTAACTTGAATAACCATTCCGTTCTTCCTCTAATTTGTTCACTTTATGTTCTATTTATATGTTTATGCGTAAACGGAGTCGAGTCATAAATATTATTGATTTTTTCTAGTGAATTAGGGGTGTTTTTCTGGCTCTTTAGGGTATGTTTTTATATAAGCACGCCAAGTAGCGCACAGTTTTGGATAGGTGATTCGCGGTGATTATTGCGATTGATGGCCCCGCCGCTGCGGGAAAAGGCACGTTGGCGCGGCGGTTGGCGGCAGAGTTTGACTATGCTTACCTGGACACCGGCAGCCTGTACCGCGCAGTTGGCCTTGGTGTGCTGCGTGCAGGCGGTAAGCCCGATGATGATGTTGCGGCGGCTGCAGTGTCGTTGGACCTTGATCCTGCGCTGCTGGGTGATCCGGCGCTGCGCGAAGAACGTACCGGCGACGCCGCGTCCAAGGTTGCTGCTATGCCAGAGGTGCGGTCTAACCTTATGGAATTTCAGCGAAATTTCTCAATTCATCCACCGGGCAGCAAACAGGGCGCAGTTCTTGATGGTCGCGACATTGGCACGGTAGTTTGCCCGGATGCTGACCTGAAGCTTTATGTAACCGCCGGTGCCGAAGTGCGGGCGCGCCGCCGTTTCCTGGAATTACAGCAACGCGATCCTGCAACAAAATATGAGCAAATTCTCGCTGATGTAGAGGCTCGTGATGCCCGCGATACAGGCCGCGCAGACGCTCCGTTAAAGCCTGCCGAAGATGCCCTCTTGCTAGACACGACGGAACTCGCTATAGACGCCGTGTTTTTAAGGGCGGTCGATCTGGTGAAAGAACGACTTTAGCCCCAATATCCGAAGACGCTGCATAAGCGGGCCATTTGCAACTGGGAATATCTTGGTCGCAAGTTGGTTTTTATTGTTGTGTTAGAGGCTTTCGAACCACAGAAAAGCGCGGAATGGTCCTGCACTTGAAAAAGTTTGGAAGAAGACCGCCGGAACCAACCGGCAGGCACGAAAACAAGAGTATTTGAAAGGACACTATATGTCTGAAGCGGCAACCATGCCAGGCCTCTCTGATTTTGAGGCGCTTCTGAATGAAACGATGCCAGCAGACACAGGCTTTGAAGGCCGTGTTGTTAAAGGGACCGTCGTTTCTATCGAAAATGATTTCGCGATTATTGATATTGGCCTTAAGGCTGAAGGTCGCGTTCCCCTCCGTGAATTTATGGCTCCGGGCCAAGACGGTGAACTTGTTGCCGGCGACGAAGTAGAAGTTTATGTCGACCGCGTTGAAAACGCGATGGGCGAAGCTATTCTGTCGCGCGACAAAGCACGCCGTGAAGAAGCCTGGACCGAGCTTGAGAAAGCCTTCGAGAATGACGCTCGCGTTGAAGGTGTTATCTTTGGCCGGGTTAAAGGTGGCTTTACAGTGGATCTAAACGGCGCTGTTGCTTTCTTACCGGGCTCACAGGTTGATATCCGTCCGATCCGCGACGTGACACCTTTGATGAACATCAAGCAGCCTTTCCAGGTTTTGAAAATGGATCGCCGCCGCGGTAACATCGTTGTTTCGCGCCGCGCTATTCTTGAGGAAGACCGTCAAGGTCAGCGCGCTGAACTGATGAACCAGGTTAAAGAAGGCGATGCTGTTGACGGTATCGTGAAAAACATCACCGATTATGGTGCCTTTGTTGACCTTGGTGGTATCGATGGCCTGCTGCACGTGACTGATATTTCATGGCGCCGGGTTAACCACCCAAGTGAAGTTCTGACCATCGGTGAAACCGTTAAGGTACAGATCGTTCGCATCAACCCTGAAACTCAGCGTATCAGCCTTGGTATGAAGCAGCTTGCTGACGATCCATGGGATGCTATTGAGACCAAATACCCGCTTGGCACCAAATATTCAGGCCGCGTAACCAATATCACCGATTATGGTGCTTTTGTTGAGCTCGAGAGCGGCGTTGAAGGTCTTGTGCACGTAAGCGAGATGAGCTGGGTTAAGAAAAACGTACACCCGGGCAAGATCGTTTCCACCAGTCAGGACGTTGAAGTGATGGTTCTGGAAGTTGATCCAGCCAAGCGTCGCATCTCTCTCGGCCTTAAGCAGTGTGGTGACAATCCTTGGGAAGCATTTGCTGCCAAGTACCCACAGGGCACTGAGATCGAAGGCGAAGTTAAGAACATCACCGAATTTGGTCTGTTCATTGGCCTCGAAGGCGACGTGGACGGCATGGTTCATCTGTCGGATCTTAACTGGGATCGTTCGGGCGAAGATGCCATTCAGGAATATACCAAAGGCGATATGTTGAAAGCCGTTGTCCTTGATGTAGACATGAAAAAAGAGCGCATCAGTCTTGGTGTCAAACAGCTTAGCGGCGACCCGTTCAAGGATGTTGCATCCAAGAAACGCGGCGAGCAGGTTACCTGTGTTGTTAAAGTTGTTAACGACAACGGCATCGAAGTTGAAGTTGGTGAAACTGGCGCGTCTGCCTTTATTCGCCGCAACGACCTGTCACGTGATCGCAGTGAACAGCGCCCTGAGCGTTTCGCTGTTGGTGACAAGGTTGACGCTATGGTTACTGGCGTTGACAAGTCGAGCCGCAAGCTCAACCTGTCAATCAAGGCCCTTGAAATCTCCGAAGAAAAAGCTGCTGTTGAGCAATATGGTTCAACTGACGCTGGTGCAAGCCTCGGTGATATTCTTGGTGCAGCGCTGGAGAAAGCCAAAGAAGACAAATAAACCAAATCAGGTTATTTGCCTAACAAGTGGTTCTAAAAGCCGCTCTCTGGAAATTCCGGGGGGCGGCTTTTTTCTGTGCGGACTGGGCCGCAGCGCTGAAATTACCAGAATAGCGATAGAGAATCACCCTCATGGAGGGAGTCGTTCAACGGGCCGCGCGGGCTAAACGTGGGTTGCTTAGGACGGAATTTGACCAAAAGTGTCGATTTTCTCGGCGACAATTATGACATTTTGGCAGCGGTAGCCACAAAATCGCATTAAAACCCCTTTTCTTTGAAAGGCTTATCTTGACGGACGCTTAATGAGGTGGCACGCTTCACAACATTGACAAAGGCACTCCAGTTTCGAGTGGGGATTAAAAAGGGTGCCTGGCGGGAGGACGTTTATGATCAAGTCCGAGTTGATTGCGAAAATTGCTGATGCCAATCCACATCTCTATTACAGGGACGTGGAGCGTATAGTATCAAAGATTTTTGACGAAATTACCGGCGCCCTGTCCCGGGGTGATCGTGTTGAACTGCGCGGCTTTGGTGCTTTTTCTGTTAAAGAGCGACCGGCTCGTATCGGCCGAAACCCACGTACGGGTGAAAAAGTCGAAGTTGCAGACAAGCGCGTACCTTATTTCAAAACCGGCAAAGATCTGCGCGAGCGCTTGAATAAATAGCCTGAATCAATAATTTGGGTGCTTGGCTTTTGAAACTGCTACCTCCTGGTTTGGGGGTTGATTCGACTCATTTTCACCACAAAGACACATATTTTCGTGTGGCTCCTTATTGTTCGCAAATTGTTTGGCGAGACCTTGTTTCATGTTGAAGAGTTTCTGGATTATATGTCGCCGTCTGCTTTGGCTTGTTTTTGCTCTTATCCTAATTTTGTTTGCTATCAATAATCGCCAGCCGATTGTGTTGTCGGTCGAGCCCTTGGGTTTCATGCCACCGATGCCGGCTTATCTTCTTTTATTCCTGGGTATTTTTATCGGCGTTGTTGCCGCCGCGGGTGTTACCGGTTGGCTGCGTCTGCAGGGGTTTGCCAAGCGACGCAAAGCTGAACGGCGTACCGATTACCTGGAAGGGCAGGTATCGGCGCTAGCGGAAGACGCGCACCAGCACCGTGCTGCTAAGGCGCACACTGCTGCCAGTGACACCAGCGATAGCACTGAACTGGCTCCGAAAAAGTAAGTTTGCTTGAGCAGGCTTGTTCTTTGGCTAGTTTGGCGTTACCACCCACATGATCAATGTAATTGCAGGGGCCTTTTATGAACGGTGAATTTCAGCAACCAAGCGACCGGATTTTTTGCGCTCTCGATACCACCAACAGAGAGGTGGCCGCTGACACTGCGAAAAAGCTGCTCGGCGTTGTCGGGGGCATTAAGCTTGGTCTGGAGTTTTATTGTTCGGCGGGGGCAGACGGTTTTAAAATGGTCGCTGAAACCGGCATGCCGATATTCCTTGACCTGAAGTTTCACGACATTCCCAATACCGTGGTCGGCGCGATCCGGGCCGTGATGCCACTGGCACCCAAAATTCTTACGATCCATACTCAGGGCGGCCCTGAAATGATGCGCCGCGCCGCTGAAACAGCCGCCGAAGAAGCAGAGCGGCACGGCGTGACCGCACCGTGGGTTGTTGGGGTAACGCTTTTGACCAGCCTCGATAATGATGATCTGGCTGCCATGTCACTTTCTGGCACGACGGATACGGTTGTGCCTACGTTAGCGAGCCTTGCCCAAGCGTCCGGTCTGGACGGTATTGTTTGCAGCCCCAGAGAAATTGCCATGGTGCGCAGCCAAACGGCCCATGATTTCCGGCTTGTTGTGCCGGGGATTCGCCCTGTCGGTTCAGCCGCCGGTGACCAGAAAAGGGTGATGACGCCCAAGCAGGCAGTGTCCGCCGGAGCTGATGTGCTGGTGATTGGCAGACCGATAACCGGTGCAGCTGACCCCGTTGCTGCGGCTAAAGACATTGCTGACAGCTTGAAAGGTTAGTCAGCTAAGTCCTTTTTTACGAAACGCATCAGTGTTTTCTGAGTGTTTTTGAGGTGGTTGTCATCGCCCAATGCGACAGATAACACCATGGCTCCTTGCAGCGCCCCGATGATGTGGGTTGCCGCGTCGGCCGCTTTGGTCTTTGACAGGCCCGCAGCCAGTGCATCTCTGGTCCAATTGGTCATCGTTTCGAAAAACAGCCGCACCTCTGCCGCCACGTCCGGTGGCAGGTAGCGCGCTTCTGCCCCCAGCACACAGCACAAGCAAACACTGTCGCCGTCGCTCAGTGCAGCGGAATATACCGCACACAATAGCTTTAGTTTGGCGATGGGCGTTCGTGCGTCCTGCGGGTCGCCGAGGGCTGCAACCACTCGTTCGCGGTAGCGCGCTACAACCGCTTTGCCCAAGTCCGTCTTCTGCGGAAAATGATAATGTACGCTCGCGCTTTTCACTCCCACAGCACTTGCAAGGTCGCGGAAACTGATTGCGTCAAAGCCGCCCATTCGCATGTGAGCTTCGGCCACATCCAGAATTTCATTGGCTTTCGGGGAATATATTTTTTGTTCCATACGCATAACTATCTACCAGAAGATAGGGGTTGACAAGGATATTTCGATTAAGTAAATTTATCTATCTACCTATCAGTAGATAGATAAATTTAAATCACAATCAACCCCCGCAAAGGAAAACAGATGCGTATTTATGATTACAAAGCTTTCCCCAACCCAGCCCGCGTTCGCTTGGCCCTTGCTGAAAAAGGCCTGCAGGATGGCGTTGAATTTATTAATGTTGACGTGCCGGCGGGCGAGCATCGCAAACCGGAATTTTTGGCCATTAATCCGTCAGCTATGGTACCGGTTCTGGAACTGGAGGATGGCACTATTCTGTCCGAATGTGCGGCGATAACAGATTATCTTGACCATGTAAGCGGCGAACCCACGCTTACCGGACTTAACGCAAAGGAACGCGGCGTCATTCACATGCTGCAGCGCAAAGTGGAAGACGGGCTTCTGGATGCTGTTGGCAACTATTTTCACATGGCAACAACTGGCCTCGGCCCGGATATTGAATTGTATGAGAATAAAGACTACGGCAATCGGCGCCGCGATATCGCGCTTAAGACAATGGCATGGATTGACGCGAAGCTAGCCGATAGCGACTATCTTGCCGGTGATCGGCTAACTGTTGCGGATATCACCGCATTCGCCGGATTCGGTTTTGCCGATTTTGCCGGTATTGAAACCCCGGAGGAGTTTGGAAATATTGCGGCGTGGAAAGCCCGGATGGGTGCCCGCCCGAGCATGGCAGCTTTGGCGTGATTGAGTTAGGTTATTGGTGGGCCGTAGGGCCCGCCACTTCACAAGGATAACGTTATGGACATCAATGCAGATTTTGGCGCCCGTGCGGTGGTTCACAGCGAAACTTTGGACTGGCTTGCCTCGCCAATGAAAGGTGTAAGCCGCCGCATGCTGGACCGGATCGGTGATGAGGTGGCGCGCGCCACTACTATCGTGCGCTATGATCCTGGCAGCTATTTTTCCGCACATACCCACACTGGCGGTGAGGAATTTATTGTGCTGGATGGGGTGTTTCAGGATGAACACGGAGATTTTCCAGCCGGCTCATATATACGCAACCCGCCAACTTCTTTTCACACGCCCGGATCAGAAGCGGGCTGTGTCATTTTCGTTAAGCTGTGGCAGTTCGATATGGATGATCGCACCCATGTAAACATTAACACGCGCGAAACAAATTTCGTTGCCGAGCGTGGGCGCAAAGGCGTTGAAACAATGCCACTCTATAAAGACACGCGTGAGGACGTGCGGCTTGAACGTTGGGCAGCAGGTGTAACTGTTGGTATCGACGCAGCAGGCGGTGCTGAGCTGCTGGTGCTGGAGGGCGGCTTCGCCGAATCGGGCGAAACATTTGGTAAAAATAGCTGGTTAAGGGTGCCGCAAGGCTACAACCTGGCGATGACCGCGGGAGAAAGCGGTGCTCGGGTGTGGGTGAAGACTGGCCATCTAGATTATGTTGTCCAAGCATCATAATTATTAAGAATTAAACGTCTTGGGTAAATATTTTTGTACATTCGCCACGTGCGATTTTTGTTAAAATTATCAGAGCAGTTCAACTCCTGTTATAACGCCGCACAATACTTGATGTTAGTGGTTTGCTATGATCTCTGATGGCGACAATAAAAGTTTTAATTTCTGGCGCGGACTCTAAATCAACAATTTTAACTTCAATTAGTTCTTTTGTCCGAAAACCTTGCTCATCCAGCTTCCAAAGTATTGCTACCTTGTTGTCAAAAATCTCTATGTTCCTATATGCTTTTAGCAAATTATTCTTGTTACCAATTACAGTCGAAATGTTATTTGGTTCAGCATGATGTGCAGAAAAACCATGGTTTGTTACGTACGATTTGGTTTCTTTAATTTGCTTCCAGTTATCCTGCATTTGTCTTTCGGAGAGATAAAATACCCAGGATTTTGAAATTTCTTTCCGCTGCCTTAACTTGGCAGAGAATTCATGCCATGCATCGGTCCAGTATTCTTTCCAATCATATGTATCGCTATCTATGATCCAATAATCTTTTGATCGTTGCAAAAGCATTTCCGTAATTTTGAATCCGTTGAGTGGGCTGGTTTTCCAGCTAGTATTTACTGATTCAGTTAACTCTTGAAGAAAACTATCTGATTGTATTAGTGCTATTTCACTTGCGATTGGCCTCAGGGGCTCTGACACTCTGGTTAGAGTGCCGGATATTTTGGCATTTAACTTAAGTATTGAATCTTTTGTTTCATTTTGTTTGTCAAGTTTTGGTAAAAGTGAGGAAAGGAACGACTGTTCTAACGACTTTTTCACTTCTTGTTGTACAGCGCTTTTGGTTTTGGTTTCTATTTTGGATGTAAGAGCGTTTATGTTGCTATGAATGAAAACTGTGAGTTCAACAGTCAACAGCAATGTAAAGGTAATGAAATATGCAAGATATTGCACTAAGATGTAATTGAATTCACCAGCTAGTTCGAAGTAATTGTTTGCCCAAACTAAAAACCTAGGTGTTCCTTCGCCTACTATGAATGAACATATAAAGTTAACAAAGAAATAGCCGAACCATACTAGTGTTACTTTTATTTTGTTGGGAATCTATAGCCTCCTACGTATAGCTGAATACTAACGCGTCTTTATCAGAATGCATATACATGACCGGTAGGTTAACGTAACTCCTTGCGTATCATCAACTTCAGACCCGACCAAACCTCATCGACAGCGCAAACTTTCACGTCCACCAGGCCTATGGGCAGCGCGACTTCGCGGACGATGTCTTCGCTCATCGTGGTTGAAACTTTCGAGGCCTTCTTGGGCCACGAGATCCAGATCATGCCATCACGTGCCATTTGCTTCATTAAGCCCGATAGTTCTTGCTCAAAATTAGCGCGTTCATAATAGAAGGCGTGAGTGAAATTGATGCCTTTGGTTTTGGTCTCGTCAATGCCTGTTGGTATAGCACCCAGCAGGGCACTGTAGTGGTCAGGCGCATGAACGAATGAAACCCGCATTCCGTCCTTAATGCCCAGCTTTTTGATAAGCGGTGTGCCTGAATATCCTGCCATATATGCCTCCTAAATCATTTCTTTTACCAGAAAGTCGGCCAGCAGGTCGTAGGCAACCCGAACGCGGCGGCTGGTGTGAAGTTCCCGGTGTGCGATGAGCCAGATAGGGAACAGCATGGGGTCCATTTCGGGAAGCAAACGTTCCATATCCTTCGACGGTTCGCCGACTTTATCGGACATTATGACAATACCCATTCCGCTGCGTGCCAATTCCCAGGCGACCAATCCGTTTTTTGAACCCACCCGAAAATTACTGGGCGTTAACGACATCCCCATTTGATTGAGGGTATCCACCATGCGCTGGTTGTCGCCGAAGCCGATAAAACTGTGGCTGGATAGGTCGCTTTTGCTGGTTGGCCGGCCATGTTTGCGTAAGTAACTTTTTGAGGCGTAAAAATGCGCGGCACCGTCTCCGATAAGTTTCGCGATCAAGTCAGGTTGCTCGGGGCGCACATGTCTTATGGCAATATCGGCCTCGCGCAGTTGCAGGTTTTGGATATCGTTAACAGCAACGACATCGATGTCCATCAGGGGTGCAATTTTGCGCAATTTTTTGAGGGCCTTAGGTAAAATATATGCGGACATTACATCTGATGCCGTGATGCGGATACGTCCTTCAATGGCCTGTGACTGCCCCGACGCAGTTAACGAAACCCGATTGGCCGCATCAAACATCGCTCGCACATGGTCCAATAGTTCCAGCCCTGATTCTGTCAGTACGAGCGACTTTCCGATACGTTCAAATAGCGTGACGTCAAGCGTAGCCTCCAGTGCAGCCACCTGCCGACCGAGCGTGGGCTGAGTGAGGCCAAGCTGGCGCGCGGCCGCAGATAAAGAGCCTTCCTCCACAGTCGCGAGGAAAGCCCGCGCCTGATTCCAGTCAAATGATACAGCATTCCAATTCATGCATTTTTGTATATCAGATGGTATTATTTCGACAATTTATATTTGTGATGTGTTTATGTATTTCTAATGAATAAGGAGAAAAACAATGCAAGACGCGACAGTATTTTGGGACAAAGTATCAGAGAAATATGCCAAAGCACCGATCTCTGACGAGAAAGCTTATCTTCACACACTTAACAAAACACGGAGCTATTTGAACAAGGAAGACCACGTTTTGGAGGTTGGCTGTGGCACTGGTTCGACCGCGCTGTTGCTGGCGAAAAATGTGAGCCAGATTACCGCCAGTGATTTGTCAGGCAAAATGATCGAGATCGGTCGCAGCAAAGCGCTGGCTGACGGCATATCGAATGTTGATTTTGTTCAGGAAGATGTTTTGGACACTGGCTTTGCTGCTGACCCTTTTGATGCTGTTCTTGCTCACAATATATTGCATCTGCTGGAGGATGTGCCTGCGGCACTTGGGATCATCAGCCGCCGCCTGAAGCCGGGCGGGCTTTTTATATCCAAAACCGTCTGCAAGCTCGGCGCGGGCACACCGCTGAAATGGCGCTTGTTGAAAATTCTGCTGCCGATAATGCAGTTTTTCGGGAAAGCACCCTATGTAAATTTAAACCATCATCTTAACGTGGAATCTCATCATTTCAGGAGAGGTTCCCATGCTTAAACACACATTGTCGGCAATTGCCATTCTTACGGTCGGATTGTCAGCAGTTGGCCCAGCCACCGCTGCCAGTGCCAACGACCAAACTATCACCAATGATTTTTGGTGGCCTAACCGATTGGACCTTGGCCCTCTACGCCAGGAACTGGATCGATCTGATCCAGCGGGCGATTTCAATTATGCGGAAGCCTTTAAGGCGTTGGACCTGGCGGCCCTTAAGCAGGATCTGGTTGAGCTGATGACCACGTCGCAAGACTGGTGGCCAGCAGATTACGGTCACTATGGCCCGTTTTTCATTCGCATGTCATGGCATAGTGCGGGTACCTACCGCATGATTGACGGACGCGGTGGTGCCGATGGTGGCTTGCAGCGTTTTGCGCCGCTTAACAGTTGGCCCGACAATGCAAACCTGGACAAGGCGCGGCGCCTATTGTGGCCGCTCAAGCAAAAATACGGGCGTTCCATTTCCTGGGCTGACCTGATGGTTCTTGCGGGCACAGTCGGCATGGAATCCATGGGTTTCAAGACCTTTGGTTTTGCCGGTGGCCGTGAAGATGCCTGGCAACCGGAAACCGTTAACTGGGGTCCGGAAGGGGAATGGCTGGGCAGTGACCGACACAGCGGCAATCGCGACCTTAAAAAACCACTCGCTGCTTCCCGCATGGGTCTTATTTATGTGAACCCGGAAGGACCGAACGGCAACGGGTCTCCAATGGCTGCAGCGCGCGACATACGTGCCACCTTTGGTCGCATGGCGATGAGCGACGAAGAAACAGTGGCGCTTATCGCTGGCGGGCATACCTTCGGCAAAGCTCACGGTGCGGCACGCCCCGAAGGCAATGTGGGCCGCGAGCCCGAAGCCGCCGGCTTGGAAGAACAGGGCCTTGGCTGGAAAAACAAATATGGCAGCGGTAGTGGCGCAGACACAATCACCAGTGGACTTGAGGGCGCCTGGACAGTCAGCCCGGCTGAATGGACCCATAATTTCTTTCAAAATCTGTTTGCTTTTGATTGGGTAATTGCAGAAAGCCCAGCTGGCGCAATTCAATGGGTACCCAAAGACGGTCAAGCCTCTGAGCTGGTACCCGACGCGCACGACCCTGACAAAAGGCATGCGCCGATTATGCTGACCACCGACCTTGCGTTGAAGATGGACCCGTCTTACCGCGAGATTTCCCAACGTTTTCTCGATGACCCGGAAGAGTTTGAGCTGGCCTTTGCCAAAGCGTGGTTCAAGTTAACCCACCGCGATATGGGCCCGAGGTCTCGTTATTTGGGCGCTATGGTGCCAACTGAAGAATTGATATGGCAGGACCCGGTACCGGCAGTTGACCACCCGTTGGTTACCGCCGCTGATATCAGCACCTTGAAGGCGGCGATTAATGCTTCCAGCCTTTCTGTGTCTGACCTCGTTAAAACCGCTTGGGCGTCCGCTTCAAGTTACCGCGGAACAGACATGCGCGGCGGTGCAAACGGGGCACGCGTTCGCCTCGCGCCGCAAAAAAGCTGGGGTGCCAATGACCCAATGGAGCTGGACAGGGTTTTGACAGCGCTTGAGGGCATTCGCAATGACTTCAACAACGCACAAACCGGCGGTAAGCAAATCTCGCTGGCTGATCTGATTGTGCTGGCGGGCGCGGCTGCGATCGAACAGGCTGCTGATCAGGCCGGCGTTGATGTGGACGTTCCTTTCGCACCAGGTCGCACAGACGCCGTTCAGGCGATGACCGATGTAAAATCATTTAATCTGCTCAAGCCAGCAGCGGACGGCTTCCGCAACTATTTCGAAGCCGGAAACTCCCGGTCGCCCGCGGAAATGTTAGTAGAAAAAGCCGCGCTCCTTACGCTGTCGGTGCCTGAGATGACCGTGCTTGTTGGTGGCCTACGCGCACTGGATGCAAATGCCGGCTCGGCCCAGCACGGTGTGTTTACCAAGCGGCCCGGTACGCTCAGCAACGATTTCTTTGTAAACTTGGTGGACATGTCCACAGTTTGGAAACAATCAGATGGTTCTGACGGTGTTTACGGCGGTTATGACCGTAGTTCCGGTGATAAAAAATGGACCGCAACGCCGGTTGATTTGATTTTTGGCTCAAATAGCGAACTTAGGGCGGTGGCAGAATATTATGCTTATGATGGTCCAAAAGAGGCTTTCGTCCATGATTTTGTTAAAGCCTGGACCAAGGTCATGAACCTGGGGCGTTACTAAACAAACTTATCTTGCAGTTAACATTTTTAAGCCACCCCTCGCAGGGGTGGCTTTTTTGTACTCCTTATTCGACAGGCACTTTTTAGGTGCGTTGATGCAAAGAAACCTTGTCCGCACAACCCTGATCGAATTAGCCTTGTCGAAAGGGAGAATGGATATGCGCCGCATTTACGAGCCAACAGGGAATATAGTCACTGGTCTTTTGTTTTGTTTGGTCCTCAGTTTTGCCGCGAGCACAATTGTGCAGGCTGCAGACAAGAAGGTCACTCTGTTGTTCACCAATGATGTGGAAAGCGCCTACGATCCCATACCGGCTTTCTGGCTTGATGATCTGGAGCGCATCGGCGGTATTGCTGAGATGACCACTCTCATTAACCAGATCAGGGCAACAAACCCGCGCACTTTCTTGTTTGATTCCGGGGATATTTTCACCGGTGCTCTGGCAAAGGAAACTCAGGGCGCGCTCGCGTTCGATTTGATGGCAATCATGGGATATGATGCGCTGGGCATTGGCAACCACGAGTTTGAGTACGGCGTTGAGGTCTTCGGCTGGCAGAAAAACCGTGCACCGTTTCCGGTGTTGTCCGCAAATATGTTTTACAAAGGTACCAACCACCCGTTTGCGCAAACCCATACAATCATCGAACGCGCCGGTGTTCGTATCGGTGTTGTTGGCATCATGGGCCGAGACGCAGTGTCAGCCATCATTCCTGCGTTTATCGCACCTCTGGACGTAACTGATGAAGCAGTGGCTGTGCAGAAGTCGGTTGATGCAATCCACGATGAAGTGGATGTTGTTGTATTGCTTGCCCATCAGGGCAAAACAGCGCCGATGCAAACAGACGCCGAAACTGATCCACGGACCCAACGCGACATTGACGCAGATGTCCGCCTGGCTGGCGCGGTGCGCGGTGTTGACGTTATGTTTGCCGGTCATGCCGACGCAGGCACACCCAAGCCGGTTATTCATCCTGATACGGGTACTATCATTATGCAGACCTACGGTCAGGCCACACACCTCGGTTTTCTGGAACTTACCTTGGATGCTGCTGGGGCAATAAAACGGCATGACGGCAAGCTTATTCCTGTGGATGCCGTTAAATATGCGCCCGACCCACTGGTACGGGCCAGAATTGCGAGCGCGCGCGCCAAGTTCCCCGAATTGTTTGAGGTGATTGGTCGGTCTGCGGCTTATATGAACCGTAAATACATGGAAGAATCGGCGCTGGGTAACTTGTTCGCTGACATTTTCCGGGAAAAAGCAGGAACTGATATTGCTTTCATTCATCCTGGAAGTCTACGCAAAGACCTGCCAGCTGGAGACATCCGCCGGGTTGATATTCTGGATGTGTATCCTTTCATAGACCATGTATTAACCATGCAGCTTAACGGGCGCCAAATTAAGGACTTGATAGAACAATCGCTGACCTTTGAGCGCGGTTTGCTTGAGATATCCGGATTTGAGTTGGCTTATGATCGCTCAAAGCCAGAGGGACAAAGGGTTTTGTCCATGTCCAGAAACGGAGAGCCGATAAAGCCAGAGGACGTTTTCACCGCTGGTGCGCCGACAATTATCGCCAACGGCGCTGATTTGTTCACCACATTTACCGAGGTTGAAAAGACGGGGAATGCGGGGCTTATCTCGGAAATATTGCTTGGCTATTTTGCCAGCCATGATCGGGTTGAAGCCCCAGCGCTTGGGCGCCAAAAAGATATGACTGCAAAATAGGGAAAAACCCGCTGAATCTGCTTGCAAAGCGCAGAAAACCACCCTATACACCCCCATTCGTCGAACGATCCGGCCGGAAAAGGGCTGCCGAGGTTGTTCAAACTGATCACTCTTTACGCAATGTGAGGAAGAAAAATGCCCAAGATGAAGACTAAGTCGAGCGTTAAGAAACGCTTCAAGCTCACTGCCTCTGGTAAGGTTGTGTCTGCCCAGGCTGGAAAACAGCATGGAATGATCAAACGCACCAATAAGCAAATCCGCAACCAGCGTGGCACGACCATCCTTTGTGATGCCGATGCCAGAATCATCAAAAAGTTCATGCCCTACGGCTAAGGCCGGGCTGCACCTTTCAGGTTTAGGAGAAATACCATGGCACGTGTAAAACGCGGTGTAGTATCGCACGCTCGTCACAAGAAAGTCCTCGAAGAAGCCAAAGGCTATCGGGGTCGTCGTAAGAATACCATTAAAGTTGCTCGCCAGGCTGTTGAAAAAGCTGGTCAGTATGCATACCGCGACCGTAAGGCTCGCAAACGTAATTTCCGCGCTCTGTGGATACAGCGTATTAACGCCGGTACCCGCCAGCTCGGTTTGCCATATGGCCAGTTTATGCACGGTTTAAAACTCGCAGGCGTCGAGCTGGACCGGAAAGTGCTGAGCGATTTGGCTGTGCACGAACCATCCGCTTTTGAAGCGCTTGTGGATCAGGCTAAGGCCGCCCTCGCTAACTAAAGCTGGTTTGCGCAAGCAACCAAGTGAAATTAAAGGGGGCCTGGCCGGTTGGTGAGGCTCCCTTATTTTGTTTTATAGATATTATTCTATCCACGCGGGATTCAGACATTATGCAGGAACAGATCGCATCGCTTAAGGCGGACATTACGGCGCGCATTGCCGGGACAGACAGCATCGCTGCCCTAGAAGATGTGCGGGTTGCGGCGCTGGGCAAAAAAGGCAGCGTGTCTGGCCTGATGAAGGGCCTTGGCGGCATGAGCCCCGAGGAGCGTCAGGTTATGGGCCCGGCGCTCAACGGCCTGAAAAGTGATATTGCCGGTGATATTGCTGCCCGCAAATCAGTGCTGGAGACCGCAGAGCTGGAAGCGCGTCTCGCCGGTGAGCGTGTGGATGTTTCCCTGCCTGTGCTTGATCATGCTGCAGGCAGCATTCACCCAAATAGCCAAGTGATGGATGAAATTGCTGAAATATTCGCCGTGCTGGGTTTTGATGTGGCCGAAGGCCCGGACCTGGAAAGTGACTTTCACAATTTCACGGCGCTAAACATTCCTGAGGAACATCCGGCCAGGCAGGATCATGACACCTTCTATTTGTCGCCAAATGCCGAGGGCGTACGCAAAGTGTTGCGCACCCACACGAGCCCAGTGCAAATCAGAACCATGCTGAGCAAAGAACCGCCCATCCGTATCATCGCACCCGGGCGCACTTACCGTTCCGACTCGGACGCGACTCATACGCCCATGTTCCATCAGGTAGAAGGATTGGTGATCGACAAGGATACCCACCTTGGCCATCTGAAGGGTACACTTGAAGCCTTCCTGAAAGCCTTTTTTGAGGTTGATGCGGTGACGCTTAGGCTCCGCCCAAGTTATTTTCCTTTCACCGAACCTTCGATGGAAGTGGATGTGCAGTGCAGCTTCGCTGACGGTAATGTCAAAATTGGTGACGGCAACGACTGGTTGGAAATTTTAGGCTCTGGCATGGTGCACTCCAATGTGCTTAAGGCCTGTAATCTTGACCCAGATGTATATCAGGGGTTTGCTTTTGGCTGCGGCATCGACCGGCTCGCTATGCTGAAATACGGCATGAATGATTTGCGTGCCTTTTTCGACGGTGACCTGCGGTGGCTGCGCCATTACGGGTTCCGCGCGCTCGATCTGCCAACACTGGCTGGGGGATTAAGTCGATGAAATTCTCGTTAAGCTGGCTCAAAACCCACCTGCAAACCGACGCGCCTATCGACGAGATTGTGCGCACGCTGAACGCTATCGGTCTGGAAGTGGACACTGTGGAAAATGCGGCCGACAGGTTGGCTCCTTTCACGGTGGCGGAAGTGGTTTCTACTGAAAAACACCCTGACGCCGATAAGCTGAAAGTGTGTCAGGTTTCCGACGGCACCAACCAGATGCAGATTGTTTGTGGGGCCCCTAATGCGCGCACTGGCATTAAGGTTGTGCTGGGTCAACCTGGTGACTATGTACCCGGCATTGATGTAACCCTAAAAAAGGCGACGATTCGCGGTGTCGAGTCGAATGGTATGATGTGTTCATACCGTGAGCTGGAGTTGGGTGATGACCATGACGGGATTATCGAACTTGATGTTAACGCAGTGGTGGGACAGTCATTTATTGACCATGCTGGGCTGGATGACCCGATTGTAGACATTGAGATTACTCCCAACCGGCAGGACTGTTTGGGTGTGCGCGGGATCGCGCGCGATCTCGCAGCCGCTGGCCTTGGCAGCCTCAAAGAAGCTGACACTGTATCCGTTGATGGTAGCTACGCGAGTGATATTAGTGTTTCGCTGAAACTGGGCCAAGATAATGCCTCGGCCTGTACACTCTTTACCGGACGCAAGTTTACCGGTGTTAAGAACGGACCAAGTCCGCAGTGGCTGCAGGACCGCCTAACCTCTATTGGGTTGCGGCCAATTTCTGCGCTGGTGGATATCACCAACTTTATTACTCATGACCTGGGCCGTCCGCTGCATGTTTATGATGCCGCGAAGCTGACCGGCAACATTCATGTGCGAACGGCTGAGAAAGGCGAAAGCTTCCTCGCGTTGGACGACAATGACTATACTTGCCAAGGCGGTGAAACGGTTATCGCTGACGATGCAGGCGTGTTTGGGTTTGGCGGTATTATTGGCGGCGAGGCCAGTGGCTGCAGCTTCGAGACCACGGATGTTGTGCTTGAATGCGCGTTGTTTGATCGGGTTAAAACCGCTGTAACTGGCCGTAAACACGGCATTATTTCAGACGCGCGCTACCGGTTTGAGCGCGGCGTTGATCCTTTGTTTGCAATGCAAGGACTGGAGATTGCTAGCCAGATGATTGTTGAGCTGTGCGGCGGCGAGCCCAGCACAGCGTTCAGCGCGGGCGAAACGCCAGCATGGAATAAGACCGTTTCGTTCCGCTCGGAGCGTGTGCGCACGCTGGGTGGATTGGATATTCCTGCAGCAGATGCGGTCGCTATTTTGGAAAAGTTGGGTTTCGCTGTGTCGGGTGATGACCCCTACATAGTTAGCGTTCCAAGTTGGCGCGTCGACGTGGAAGGCGAGGCTGACATCGTCGAGGAAGTGCTGCGCATTCATGGCTACGACGATATTCCGTCGGTTCCGTTGCCGGTTATTGATCACAAAGCGGGAACAACCCTTAATGCAAGTCAGAAAAAAGCTCGGCGAGTAAAACGGCGTTTGGCCAGTGCTGGTTTACATGAAGTGATGACTTGGTCGTTCATGCGCCGCGATTTTGCCGAACTGTTCGGGGGCGGCGACCAATCGCTTGTAGTGGATAACCCGATTTCCAGCGAACTGGATTGCATGCGGCCATCCATGCTTCCCAATCTGATGCAGACTGTGCAGCGCAACAAAGACCGCGGTCTTGACGGTATTGCGTTGTTTGAGGTTGGCCCAACATATGAAAATGATAGTGACAAGGGTCAGCATTTGGTTGCTGCTGGTGTTCGCGCTGGCGCAAGCGGACCGCGGCATTGGTCCACAAGTCAAAGTTCGGTTGATGTTTTCGCTGCGAAGCGGGATGCGATCGCAGCTCTTGAGGCAGCAGGCGCACCGACGGCTAACCTGCAGGTTTTTGCTGAGGCGGCGCCCTGGTATCATCCGGGCCGCTCTGGCACACTCAGGCTTGGTCCGAAAAATATTCTTGCCAGCTTCGGCGAGCTGCATCCCGGCGCAATGAAAGCAATGGATGTAGGTGGTCCGATTGTTGGGTTTGAGGTTATGTTGGACGCCGTTCCCGCCGCCAAGCGCAAAAACGCGAACAAAGGTGCGCTTGCGCTATCTAATCTGCAGTCGGTAGAGCGTGACTTTGCTTTCCTGATCGACGCAGACCGACCAGTGGCAGATTTGATCCGAGCGGTAAAGGGTGCGGACAAAGCGGCGATTGCGGCGGTGTCGGTGTTCGATCTTTACGAAGGTAAAGGTGTGCCGGAAGGGCAGCGTTCGATTGCTGTTTCGGCGACATTTGAACCCAAGAGAGAGACCTTTTCTGATCAGGAAATTGAGGCCTTGTCAGTCAAAATTATCGCGGCTGCAGAAAAGGCGGTTGGGGCGATATTGCGCAGTTAACACGAAGTTGTTCACAAATTATCAATCAATTTCTGGCTTGATATTGAGGTTAAAAAGAGATGAGATTCGCTTCAAACACTGATTGGGGTGCTTGATTCGCGTGCGCGAAATAAGTTTAGGGTATAAAATTGGCTGCTAAAACGGGTAAAAAACCAAGCACGTCTATGCCGTTAGGGCTGCGTTTAAAGGCGTGGTGGGAAGGCTATGATCCGGATGAGATTAAAAAACGCATCCGAGACCAAGCACCTGTGCCGGAAACTGCTGACAACCCTGTTGCTGAGGAAAAGAAAAAAGTCACCGTCGATACGATTGACCCGTGGGACGAAGAAACGGTGGATATTGCTCAATATATATGGGGCAAGGGCTTCTGTGGACCTGGGGGCCCGGAGTTTATCGTATCATTGTCGAAATTGTTGGCGCTTAGTCCGGAAATGTCGATGCTGCAAGTCGGCGCTGGCCTGGGCGGCCCTGCCCGTGTTCTGGCGGACAAATTCGGCGTGTGGATGACAGGCTATGATTCATCTAAAACGTTGGTCGATAAGGGCAACAAGCTCTCCAAAATGAATGGTATGGAGAAAAAAGCAGCGTTGGAGCTTTATAATCCGGAAGAACTGGAGAGCTTTGACAGGAAATTTGACCGGGCTTTGTCCAAGGAGGCTTTGTTTACCATTCAGAACAAAAATAATATTATTGCCAACATTGAAGACAAATTGAAGCCAGGCGGGCTGTTTTTAATGACCGAATATGTTCTGGGTTCAGATGCGACAATCGGTAAAGACCGATACAAAGAGTGGGTTCAGGGCGAACGCCAGAAACCCTATCCGGTACTGGCGGACGATTTGGTTGAATTGGTAAAAAACAATCGGCTGCAGGTACGGGTTTCTGAAGATATTTCCATGCAATATGTCGAAATGATCAACAAGGCCTGGGCAGGCGCGGATGAAGTGGCCGCCAAATTGGCGCGCGACGACGATGGCACTCAAAAAATTCAGATATTGATGCGCGAAGCTGAGTTTTGGACGCGGCGCAAGAAATTGCTGGAATCTGGCGACATCAAGCTATGGCGCATCGTTGCCAACAAAAAGTCCAGCGGTCCGTCAATGATGTCTGATTGGTAGGAGCCGAGTTCGGCGTATTAGCGGCTGCGTTGTTGGGAAACACCAATGCCAGCCAAGATCATAACAGCACCAGCCATATGCAAAGGCCCGAGCGCTTCATTGAAAATTAGCCAAGCTAAAATGGCGGCGACAACCGGTTGTATCAACAGTCCGATTGAGCCGTAGGCTGCCGATATATGCGCCAACCCGTATATAATCAGCCCTTGACCCAATATGTGCGTTACCAGCGCCAAGCCTATCAGGGGCAGCCAGCCATTTGCTGTAGCTGGGATAAATGTACCGTCCGCTAACATTGCCGGGGCTAGCAAAAGCGCGGCGCTGACAACAGCGGAGCCTGCCATTAACATGGTGGTCGATAAAACAGTGCGTGCCTTTGCCGCTGTAATTATGTAGCCGGTTAGTGCTAAGGCTGTTAGTAACCCCAAAAAATCGCCAACCAAATACTGCGGACTGTAGGCTGCATTCTGCCCAACCAGGGTCGCTGCCCCAGCCATGGCAAGCACCAAGCCGGCAATAAATAGTTTCGAGAATGTTTCCCTGAACAGGAAAAAGCCGACCACGACGGTAAAAACGGATGCCAGATTAGCCAGCAACGTTGCGTTGGCAACCGTGGTGCGGGAAACGGCCCAATGCCAGAAAAATAGATCGACGGCAAACCAGAAGCCAACAACTGCCATCTGAACCAATTGTTGGCGGTCAACCTGTTGCAACTGTTGTCTGCCTGTAGGCGTCGCCAGAATAAACAGCGCGAATACCGGAATGCTAAGCGCCATGCGCCAAAAGGCAGCGGCAGACGGTGCTACAGGCGCAAGCCGCATGAAGATGGCGGCGGAGCCAATGGCAACTCCGCCCAGCAAAATAGATGCAATGCCCCATGAGGCCGGTCGCGCTGTCATAGATGTGACCTTTAGAATGATTGACGACTGTTGTTATCTTGTCGGATACTGTGTGGCAATAGTTGGAATAATGCACCAAGCTATAGAATATACCTGCGGGGGGAAAGCCTGCCCCGGCCCTGACGGATAGGATCAAATGATGAGCGAAGACCTGATATTCCCGGTGCCTGATAGCGCCGCCCGCGATACACTGTGCAATGATGCCCAATACCAGGAGTTATACACCAGTTCAGTCGAGGACCCGGATGCATTTTGGCGTCAGCACGGCGGCAGGCTTGATTGGATGAAGCCCTTTACCAAGGTCAAAAACACCAGCTTCGAGGGCGATGTTAATATTCGTTGGTTTGAAGACGGTACGCTTAATGCTTGTGTAAACTGTGTCGACCGCCACTTGCCTGAAAAAGCAGCAGATACTGCGTTGATATGGGAAGGCGATGACCCCACTGTATCCGAGACCATCACCTATCAGGACTTGTACGACAATGTATGTAGGTTGGCGGGCGGTTTGCGCGCGCACGGCATAAAAAAAGGTGACCGCGTAACCATATATATGCCCATGGTGCCCGAGGCGGTTTACGCCATGCTGGCCTGTGCGCGAATCGGTGCAGTTCACAGTGTTGTCTTTGGTGGATTTTCTCCTGAAGCGCTGGCGGGCCGCATCACTGATTGCCGATCAACCCACGTGATCACTGCCGATGAAGGCCTGCGCGGGGCTAAGCCCATTCCGCTTAAGGCCAATGTGGATGCTGCGCTGACCAAATGCCCGGAGGTAGATACGGTTGTGGTGCTCCGGCGCACCGGCGGCACCACTCAGTGGCACGAAGGGCGTGACATCTGGTATCATGACTTGGTGGCGAACCAGCCGGCCGACTGCCCGCCTGAGGAAATGAACGCAGAGGACCCGCTGTTTATTCTCTATACTTCTGGCTCAACTGGTCAGCCCAAAGGCGTGCTGCATACTACCGGCGGTTATATGGTATGGGTGTCGATGACCCATGAATATGTTTTTGACTATAAGCAAGGCGAAATTTATTGGTGCACTGCCGATGTGGGCTGGGTAACCGGTCATAGCTATATCGTATACGGCCCGCTTGCCAACGGCGCAACGTCCCTTGTTTTTGAAGGGGTACCGACCTATCCGGATGCCAGCCGTTTTTGGCAGGTATGCGAAAAGCATAAGGTCAATATTTTCTATACTGCCCCCACGGCCATTCGGGCATTGATGCGCCTGGGCGATGAACCCGTTAAGAAGTATGACCGTTCTTCGATCAGATTGCTGGGTTCGGTGGGTGAACCGATCAACCCGGAGGCCTGGCTGTGGTATCACCGGGTTGTGGGCGAAGAGCGCTGCCCTATCGTTGACACCTGGTGGCAAACGGAAACTGGCGGAGAACGGGAGAGCGGGGGGTAGGGGAAGAGGGGGGGGGGGGGGGGGGGGGGGGGGGGGGGGGGGGGGGGGG
>JAAHTG010000512.1_pt1 | contig 33381 bp, 30 predicted proteins | sample 6116081 | NCBI WGS metagenome assembly JAAHTG01 (sample SAMN13939989, study PRJNA603662) | sponge metagenome | isolation source: marine sponge | host: Mycale hentscheli | place: New Zealand | collected 2005 | reverse complement strand
CTAAAGAGGCTGCCATTACTATAACAGCAAATGCTGCACCCGCAAATAATTTACTGAGGCCACTAACAGAATAGAAAGCAGCAGAAGCACTAACAGACAATGCTGATAGAGCAATTATGAAAGGAAATATTCTTTCTTGAATTTTTTTAAGCATATTTTTAAGTTTTAGTTTCTAAAACCCTTATGCTTATCTATTCGGTCTAATATTTTATTTAGTTCTTCTACTTTTATTAAACCAGCCATAGATGCATTTTTTAGGGCACTTATTAACTGTAATATCATGAATGGTACGATTGTTACTTCAGAAAGCCAACCTACTCCTGTAAATCCTTTTTCAACCATTAATATTACAGTTAGTATAGCTAACCATACAGCTGTATTTCTTGTTATTCTTAAAGCTTTATAAGTTTTAAATCCTTCTCTCTTGATTCCCGCCCATATACCAAAAACACCATCTAACCATAACACAGCTGCTACTGCTAAGTATTGTTCCATGTTATCCATTGATAAATTTAAAAAATAAGTACATAAATATGTACAAAATGATGTTATCCCCACTATAGTTAATTTTGTTGTCATTTGTTAAATTAATTTTTTACTTTCAACCTCTTGAATCATTTCAAAATGAATTTTAGCAATTCTATCTCTTCCTTCCTCTGTTAATAAATATTTGTGACAGTTATCTGAGTTAGTCATAAAGAAATTTTCACTTAAAATTGCGGGCATAACCGTTTTTCTTAATACCCAGAAATTAGATTCTTTTTGACCCCTCATTTTTTCATTTGGGAATTCTTTCTCTGCTTTTTCTAATAGTATAGATGATATTTGGTCTGATTTAGTTTTTCCTCCAGATGTGTATACAGACCACCCATTTGCTGATTCATCATTAAACCCATTAGCATGTATTGAAACATAAATACTTTCACCACCATGTTCTTTATGTAAATTATTAGCTTTATCTGTTCGTTCAGATAATGGTATATCTTCTTGAGTGTCAACTAAATTAACGCATTCTATACCTGCTTCTGCGCATAACACTATTAATCTATCTACAATAGCTCTATTAAATTCACCTTCAAACAGTTGAGTACCATCATCCCAGACTGGGGATCTTTTACCTGCTGTTTGATAAACTCCATCTATTATCCCCCCATGCCCATTATCAAAAATCCAAAGATAATTTGATTTTGGTGTTGGACAATTTGGAGTTACTGGAGCATCATATTCAGTACCACATGAAGGACATTTTATGATTTTTTTCATCTATTACTTATGGGTGGTTTTTTTGAAAATATTTTAGTAGCTCCATCTATTCCAAAACTGCCCAAAGTTACAATTAAGAAAGAATTAAAAATTGTATCACTAATTATTAATTCCTTTCCCCAAACTCCAGTTATTATATCTATAAGGGCGAATATTCCCATCATAGCAAATGATAAAAAACCTATAATTGTTTTTTCATTATATGTGTTATCATCTTTAAATATATCTTTAAAAGCCATTATTTTTGTTTTAATAAAATTCATGAAAACTATTAATTGGGAAATATAACTTGTTTGATGATAAATATAAAAAAAGAGGTGCTAATACACCTCTCTTTTAAACTTTAATAAATTATTTTTATTATGATTTAAATAACTTTAAAATCCAATTTTTAAATAAATCCCAATTTCGTGTAGCGAATACACCAAATGCGACTCCTGCGTAAACTTTGTATCCAAAGGTCCAAAGTACTAATCCTACGATTAATCCTAAAATTCCTTCGATTCCATTTCCTACTATCCAACCTTTAACTGAGTTAAAGATTCTCTTAAACCAATTAACTTTTACTGGTTTTTCCGCTACCTTTTTTACTGCTGGTTTTTTTGCTTTTCTAGCCATGTTTATTTAATTTATGATTAATGTGATTATACATATCGTTAATTATTGTTTCCATGCATATAACATCATTATATTATACTTCTTATGAATGTGTTCTAATGCTATAGAAAAACCATTTGTTGAAAATTTATCCATTATGTAAAGTAATTTACTAGTATTATGAGGGTGAAAATCTAAACCATGTGTCCACATATTACCATCTCCTAACCAGTTTAAATGAATTTCTATAGCCCATTTTTTAACTTTATTTAGAGTTGAATCTTTCATGTTTATTAAAACTGGATATTCTGCTCTTTCAATATCCATTTTAACAAAATCAACATATTTAAGATTGTTATCTTTTATAATTCCTTCTACACTATATAAATTTTTACCATTATGTTTATCAGATACTTCCCCCAAAAATGTTTTAATTTCTGGGGTTGATTTAGTATTTTCTATTAATTTATCATAAGTTTCAGGATTAATTTCTACACTATACACTTTAGATGCACCCCTTGTTAAAGCATAATGAGAAAACATCCCAACAAAAGCACCTAAATCTATACAAACATCACCACCTTGAACCTTTGCACCATGTCTATTGTATTCATTATCATAGAATATTTCTTTATAGAAATCATGAAAGACTCCTTCTTCAGATTTTGGATATTTAAATAACTCTTTTTTCATTTTTCTCGTTAACCATCACAACTGACACAATCAGCCATACGAGATCCTAAATCACCTTTAATAACTGAATCGGTTCTTAAATAATAAAATGTTTTAATTCCTAACTTCCATCCTTCTAAATGCACTTGATTTATCCATTTTGGTGAATCATTTACATCAAACGATAAATTTAAGGATTGAGTTTGGTCTATATATCTTTGCCTTAATGCAGCTTGTCTTACTAATTCTAATTGGTTTACCTCTGGGAATGTTAAGAATAATTCTTTTTCATCTGGGGTTAAAATAGTATCAGGTAAATTCATTACAGAACCTCCATCAACTAACATTTGATCCCACCATTCATCTTTATCTTCACCTTTTTCCTTTAATAATGCTTGTAATACTTTATTTTTTCTAATAAATGTACCTTTTGCCCCGTTAAAAGTATAAATATTTGCTGGTAAGGGTTCAATACCTGCACTTATACCACCCACAATAACTGAATTTGATACTGTTGGTGCAATTGCTAATAAATGGGTATTTCTCATACCTGTACCTTTACACCATAATGGTTCACCATATTCTCTAGCTAATTCCATTGATGCTTTTTCTGCTTTTCCTCTAATATCACTGAAAATTGTGTGGGTCCAAGCAGTTGAAGCAATTGAATTAAATGGTAAATTTTTCTGTTGTAAGAATGTATGCCAACCCATTACACCTAAACCTAAAGCTCTACCCTTTTTAGCATGGTAATGAGTTCTTTTTAATGAATCTTTTCCATTAGACTTATCAATAAATTCCTGCATTACACCATCTAAAAACCAAGTAGCTAATTCAACAGCATCTGTGTCTTTCCATTCTTCGTATTTTGCTAAATTCATAGAAGATAAACAGCAAATAAAACTATGTTCCTCATCTGTAAATAGAGTAATTTCAGAACATATATTAGTCATTGTTACATCTAAATTATTTAACCTATAAGCTATTGGATTATCTTTATTGACATTATCCTTATACATGATATAAGGTTCTCCAGTCTCCATTCTTGATTTAAGGACTGTAGCCCATCTATTCATAGCATCTGAGTCTCTAGCTTCTAGTTTTCTCATAAATGAATCTCCTACAACTACACATTGGTGTAAGTTTAAGCATTGTCTATTTGGGTCACCCTTTGGTCTACGAATTTGTAAAAATTCATCTATATCCCCATGTTCAATATCTAAATTAACAGATGCTGCTCCTCTTCTAACATTCCCCTGGTTAGTAGCAATAATAGATGAGTCAAATATTTTAGCCCAAGGAACTACACCTTCACTTTTACCATTACCTGTAATTTCTGTTCCACGTTCTCTAATGCGAGATAATGAAATACCTACACCACCACCAGCTGCTGTTAATTTCATTAATTCTGCGTTTGTTAACCCTATACCACGTATAGAATCAGGTGTATCAACCCCAAAACATGAAATTGGTAAACCACGATCAGTCCCCATATTAGATAAAACAGGAGATGCTAAACCTAACCAACCATTCCACATAAGTTTAAAAAACTTATTTGATAATTCTGGTTTTTTAAGTCTAGCAGCAGCTGCATTTGAAACTCTTCTATAGGCTGCTTTAACAGTTTCTCCAGGTAATAAATAACCTTTAGAGATTGTTGCTAAGGATATTTCATCCATCCATTCTGGGTATTGTTTTCCAGCTTCCCAATTACTGTAATCTGCTTGTAGTGCGTTATTTTCCATACTTTTAAAATATACTGTTAGCGTCCCAATCTTGAACACCTTTTGAATAGTTAGTAACTCTGTTTGCAAAGAAATCTGTATGTTGTTTTCCAGCTGATAAATTATCAAACCAGCTCATTCTTTGTACTGCTTCTTCATCTATACCATTTACTACAGGACCATAACCTAAATCACTCATTTTGGTATTTAATCTATGTTTAATAAATGATACTAAATCATACTTAGTGCAACCTTCTAAATCACCCATTTCATATACTTTATCTATAAAATCTAATTCAAGTTTAAGTGATAATAAAGCTGCTTCTTCTATTTGTGCTTTTAATTCAGGTGTATCATATTCTGGGTGTTCTTTTAGTAGTGTTCTAAATAACCAACATCCAGCATTTGAATGTAAAGATTCATCTCTAATACTCCATTCAACAATTTGTCCTACTCCTTTAAGTTTATTTTGTAATTTAAATGATAATAAAACAGCAAATGAAGAAAATAAATTTACACCTTCTGTAAATGCAGAAAAGATTGCTAATGATTTAGCTCTTTCATGCCAATTAGGAGTACCATCATGAGAATCTCTTACAGTAGTTAAAGCATCAATTTTAGCCATTGTTGCTTCATCTTCTAAAAACTCACTAAAATCATCTAAACCTAATTCTTCATTTAACAAAGAATAAGCTTCAGCATGAATTGTTTCAAATGCCCCAAATGTAACAGCCATTTTAATTACCTCAGGTTTTCTAAACCATTTAGTAACTAATGTTGACCAATAATCATTTACTACTGTTTCAGTTTGAGCAAATCCTTTTAGGATAGTCCCAATTATATTTTTTTCTGTTTCTGATAAATTTTGTTTCCAATCATTAACATCAGACATCATAGGTACTTCTGTATGTAACCAATGTGCTTGTTGTTGTTTTAACCAATAATCAGAGGCTGTCTGATATTCAAAGGGTTTATAGACGAATCTCTCTTCAAGTAATGAAGTTTTCTTTTTCATGTTTTTTTAGTTTTTTTTAGTTTAAGAATTTAATTCAAAAAACTTATTTTTTAATACTTGTTTATCAAATGTATCAAAATCTCCATAACTTTGATTTTGTTGTTGAGGTGTATCATCTTCATAGTCATCAGCATTATAATCATGAACTTGGAAGTGACCAGTTGAAGTATCTGCTTTTACTCCAAATGTTAAACCATCCATACCGTATCTATTTTTCATAATATGGAATCTTCCAGTACCATTAACCTTATCTTTTGCTTTCCTTGAAAGAGATAGACAAAAATCTGTGATCATAATTTTATCATATGAACCAGCTGCTTTGTCCCCCTCAATAACATCATCTTTTGCACCCGCACGATTTACTTGGGAAACTGACCAAATAGGTACGTCTAATTCACGAGCAAGTCCTTTAGTGCTTGTATAAATATCATCAATTTCTCCTTTGCGATCAGCTGTTCTCTTTTTTGTTGAAAGAAGGTCAACATAATCAATTATAATTAAATCTGGTTTAGTCCCTAAATCAGTAACTTTGCGGATGTGTGATTCTACTGTGGAAATAGTTGCACGTCCTGTTGGAAATTCTTTAATAATTAATTCACCTGGTATTTCAGGAATTATTTCTTCTATTTTAGATCTGTTTTTAATAACTTGATCTACAGGTATTTTTGAGAAAAAAGCATCATATCTTCTACCTACATACTCTTCACCTAATTCTAATGTATAATGTAAAACATTATAACCCATTCTTACAGCATACCCTCCTAAAGCAACTAAACTCCATGATTTACCACCTCCTGGATTACCAAATATGAGACCAAAATCTCCATTTCCCAATCCACCTTGTAATATATCATTGATTCTTTCCCAAGGAGTAGCAATAGTTGTTCTTGCATCTTCTCTAAAACGAGATTCAATGTCTTTATTATATTCATGTCCTATATTTTTATCATTACCTGCTTTTAAAGCCGATTCTACTAAATGTTTAATCCCATCAAAATCCCCGGCTTTAAGTAAATCAACACTATTAAGTAATGCTTTTTTCAGTTGTTGGTTTTTACAAAATGTTGAAAATTCTTCTCTAACATATTCTAAATCATCATCAGATGACTCATAAGCTGCTTTTAATTGTTCTCTGATAGATAACCTTAAAACTTCATTATCAACTTTTTGTAGTTCTACTTTTAAGATATCCATTGAAGGTGTAGTATGATATTTATCATAATACCTAATTATTTCTTTTATAATCCACTGATGTGCCTGGTTATCCCAATATTCTTCACTAATAATATCATGTATATTAGTTAAAAACTCTTTATGGGTGAGTAATGATGATATTACTTTAATTTGAAAATGTGTACCATATTGATTTAAACTTGTGAGGGTCATATAACTTTTATTTAATTTATTTTTATAACTTTAATTTTTCAAAAACATCTTTAACCCAAAACTCTACATTTCGGATCATACCACCTAATTTATCTTCATTATAAAAGGCTATGAATTGGTCTGGAATATAATGATAGTCTTTGGATTTAACAATTTCAGATAAATATTTTTTGTCATTTTCATCTAACATAGGGTTTGATAGATCCATTATTTTATAATTTTTTTCTAAATCATATATGTTTTCAATTATCCTAGCATAAATAACATTTTCTTTAAATTTTCCTTCACAGATATTATATATATCATCTAATGACATATCTTTTTCACTTAATTCGGGGAATAACTTATAAAGCTTTTTTTCACCTAATCCTTTTACACCTTTAACTTTATCAGAATTATCACCCATTAAAGTTTTATATAAGATAAAATTAGTAGGAGACATTTTGAATTTTTCTACTACTGTTTCTTCAGTATAAAATTCCTTTTCCATAGGACGATACACAATTACATTTTCATTTACTAATTGTAGGAAATCTTTATCAGAAGAAACAATAAATACTTTATCTTTAGGTGATTGTGGGATAATGTTTGATAAATAAGCAATAACATCATCAGCTTCAACTTTAGGTAATCCTATTGTTTTTACAGGTAATGTTTTTAAGTACTGAATTATCCTAACAATTTGATCTACTTTAGCATCATCTTCATCATCTTTATTATCAAAAGCATCCCAATTAGTAATGCGTTGTAAATCTCTTCCTGATTTGTATTCAGGTAATAGGTTTTTTCTTGAATTAGCTGATCCAGCCCCATCAAATATTACATAAACTTGGGTAGGATCAACTCTTCGAATTTCAGCACCCAGTGAACGAAAAAATCCCCCTAAACCACCAATATGAACTCCATCTGGGTTTACCATATTCATCATTGCAAAGTTTCTGAAGAATAGATTTAAACCATCTATCATTAATATTCTTTCTCCTTCTACAGTTTCCTTCCTGTTCTCATCAAGGTTATTGAGGAGTTCTAATAATTGTTTTTGTTTCATTTAGATTATTTTTTATGCCCGGAATATACGAAAAATACTCCAGGCATCAAAATTTAATGTGGCTCATCTGTATGGGAAGTGATATCAGTATAAGCTTGTTCTTCTTCTACTATTTGAAAGTCTCCACCACCTAGGATTTTCTTCCATTCATCTTTCATTTCATCCTTATATTCTTTCAAGGATTTATCAGTATCAAGTATAAACCCATGAGGGGTCATAACAATTTTACCTCTAGTAGTAACACCATTAATATGGTTTTTATCAATTTGTAAATTAACTCGTTTAGCAAATTCAACCTGCTTACCATCTTTAATTGCTTTAATTTTAGATGTTCCAGCGTTTGAAATATTTCCAAATGTAACTACAAATGTTGAATCAAACCACATTGCAAATCCTCCCTTATTCATTAATTTAGGTTTACCCATTGGTGATTCAGGTTTTGCTGTCCATACTTTATTAATACACACAAGGGTATTAGTGTATGGGCTACTTTCTTTACGAGACAATACTATACGTTGGTTTACGCTATTACCAAATTGGGTAGACATTGCACCTGCATTCCACTCATTATTATTTTTATTTGATTTAATAGACATTTCACAAGGTACTGACCCAATTGAATCCCATAAGAATAATAAATCATAAGGTAAATTACCTTTTTTCTGCTCATCAATTAAATCTAAAATGAAAACAGCTACATCTTCAATAGAATTAATAGTTTCTCTATCTACATAAATAAAATTACCATTATAATCAATTATTTCACCTGTTTCTTTATCAACCACTTCATTTACTTCTAGTCCCATCTGCATAGCATGTTCCCAATTCCATTTCATCTCTGTAATAATAAACACAGGGAGTACTTTACGTTTTTGGGCTGATACAGCTGCTTCTAATAGTGCTGTAGTTTTACCTGTATCTGAATGACCTCTAAGTAAAACAATATGTCCTGTTGGGATACCTGGGACTGAAGTAATTTCTTGATAAGCTTCAGAAAGAGGTATCCATTCTTGGTCTTTAAATTTAGCTTTAGATGTTAAACCCTTTTTGGATTTAAAACCATCTAAATTAAAATTTGCTTTAATTTCTGAGGAGACTGCCTCCGATAGTGATTTTTTCTTTCTTGCCATATAACTTTAATTAAAACGGTAAATCGTCAGTTTTATTATCATCATTAAATAAATCATCAAACTGTGCTGATTTAGATTTTTTTACATTTGTAGCTGTTGTATCTAATGAATAATTAGATTTTTTTACATCATTATCAAATGCTACTGCTGGTTCTGAAGTAATTGATCCTTCTTCTTCGGCACCCTCGGGTGCTAACCATTCTTGAAGTGCTTCCTTCATCTCATCATAAGAAAGTGGTTTAAAAACTTTCATAGGATCAGCTTGATCCTCTAAACATGTTTTTACAACCTCAGAATCTTCTGCAATTGGGGATGTTTTCATTGATGGTCCGATTGTTGTTTTATTATATGGGGTACCTGTAACTTCAGGTCCTACAGTAGTTAATTTAATATCTCTACCTTGAGCCATATCTGTATAATCTCCAATTTCATCATCAGCAGCCATATTTAAAAAACCTTGATAAACTTCTTTACCAAATTGCCATAATTTAACTCCTTCACTTTCTTCACCTCTAACTACGATAGGAGCAAAAATACGTGTTTTTGGGTCTAACTTTTTAGCTAGTCTCCAGTTTTCTTTATCATTAGTCCCACGAAGTTGTTTAGCAAATTCCATAATTGGATCTTTCTCACCCCAATTTGAAGGAGAAGCCATTACTCGCTTACTACCAATTCCATAATAGAATTTCATCTCTGTAAAAGGGAATTCTTTATTGTACTTGTTGGGAACAACTCTTACGACTTGTTTACCTACTGACGGTTTCCAAAATAATTGTTTTCCTCCTCCTGAATTGTTAGAGGTTTGATTTTGCATCTCTCCGAGACGCTTTTTAATTGCATTTAAATCCATGTTTTATAACTTTTAATTTTAATTTAATAACGGTATTAATATAAGAACTTAGGTTTGATATTCCAACCTAAAGTTCAATAATTTTGTGAATTTTTGTTTTTAGTTGTTTTAATTCATCATGTTGGGTGAGTAAAACTGTATTTCTATAATGTTGCCAGTCAATTGGAAATCTAGTGTCAACAACTCCTCCATTTAATTTTTTAATTAATTCATTTAGGGCATTTATAGTATACAATGTGTTTGTATCTTTTTTTCTGTGCACCATTATAGTATTAGGGGGCAAACCACCTGCATTGCCTTGTTCAATGTTGTAAGTACAAACATATTCATCATTACTTTTAATATGTAATACAAATATTTTATTATACATTACGTCATAGCTAGTAGTAATGTGGGATAATAACCCATCCAATTCTGCTAATGTTGTAAATGTGCAAAATAATTTATTATTCAAATCTGTTATATTTAAGTTTTCGAACTCCTGAAAGTCGTCTACTGTATACATATTAACAGAATTATTTGAAATTGTAAGTGTCTCCATAATTAGTTTTAATTTTTAATTTATATTGTTTAAACAAATTTATAATACTTCCCATTACATCCTTTTCTTCTTTATCAAAATCAAAAAGAAAACTATCGTATGTGTATAGTACTAATTTGGTCTTACAATTTTTTAATAGCTTTATTATTTCCCATAATATACAAACATTATAGGCGGTCTCCAAATTTTGTAATAAGTAATTTAAGAGTTTTTGAGGTTTCATATCACTTAACTCATCTTTGTAAAATATTTTTCTAGAAATAGGACATTCAATTGAGCCTTCATGTTGAAAACGATCCCACAAATCATCAGTATATACTGTCATTTTTTTGAAAAACTCTAAATCTTTATATTGTTCAAACACCCCACCATACATTTGTTTAAATGTTAGTTCTTTAGCTTTTTTGTAATCCACTTTATACATTTCTGCAAAGGCAGCGTGAATGTCTTCCTCCACAAAATCATAACCAACCAATTTAGCCAACAAAGTAGGATGATAAGCGGATATATCAATTTCAAACAAGCAATCATTACTCGCGATAAAACTTTCTCGACTGTCATCATCTTTGGAAATAGCTGCATAATTTACTCCTTTAAATCTATTACTTGGTCTTCCTGTGAGGGTTTTGAAGTTAAATTGTGTGTAGGCATACTCTCCATCGATAGGGTGAAAGTACGATTCAAATTTTTCTCTATTAATTCGTATACCACTTCGCTCCACGGCGTTGAATACCACTGAGGCTTTTGTGTTGTAAAAGTCGTTGATTGGTTCATTTATTTTATTTTTTAAATCATGAAAAGTTTTTTCACAATATTCATAATGTTTTACTATCGGAATAATGCGGTTTATGTCTTTTTTATCACCCATCTTGCTATAGAAGTAGGAGTGGGTTTGTGTGTATTCTTGTATATACGTACTCGAATTGAGTGTTATGTCGAAGAGAGTTTTTAAAGGGAAATAGTGTAAAAATTCTTTTTTATCACGTACATATAACTTATTATATTTTGTTAATACGCGAATAATATTGTCTATATTAGTATTTAAAGTCTCACTATGCGAAATGGGTATTATAAATCCTTTTGTTGATAATAACGGACGAATATAAACAGCACAAACTTTATTTTGGGTTGGGTGTATTTTATTATTGTGGGGAATTATCTCTACAAATGCTTCTTTATAATTACTATTATAAAACCTTTTAAGTTGATCTTTAGACTCTACTAACCAAAACATAACTATTACTTTATAGTTAATATAAAAAAAGGAAGTAGGGTATCCAAATTAAAATAACTTATTTTTAATTATAAGTATTTCGTTTTGGTTTGGTTGGTCTACGTTTAGCACTAAAGGAATTATTTGATTTTTTAACATTCATTAATTCTTTGGGGGCATAAAATTTTAAATAATCTTCCCTTAAAAACTCTCTTAAACCCTTTGTTTTAAAGAACTTTTCAGCTAGAAGAACAGAATTTCTATTAGTATTAGAAACATAATCTTCTTTTCCTTCTAAGGTCCATTGGAGTTTAATAGATTGGTATAAACGCCATTCCCATTTGTCATCTTTATTAAAAATACTATCATAAACCTCTTTATTTACTTCTACCCATTGAATCTCATTTCTTTTTACACAGAAATATCTAGTAAATACCCCTAAATCATAATCTTCTTTTGTTGGTTCTCTGTAAGTTATTTGAGGAATAAATCGTATTCCTTCTTGTAACTCACTAGAAAATAAATAATCTGATATATCTTGCATCCCCAAAACACTTTGATTTGGGAAAGGTGCAAAATCATCAGTGTTAGCTAGAAAAGAATAAGCATTATTAGTATTGGATGCTGCATATATTTCATCTTCTGAGGAATCTGTATCTACAAGAAGACGATTTGGGGGGTCGTTTTGTGTTTTTCCTGTATATTTTTCTCCAGTATATAACTCATAGTAATAACCCACATAATCTTCATTAGTACCCTCTATCGTGTACCTCCCCCCAGGAGTGTATTGATTTGTTTTTATTTTATTACTTGGTATATAAGCCATTTTTATCTTTATTTCTGGTTTTTATATTAAACCTTGAGCTACTGCAAGGTTATAAGGAAGTGCTGGGGTTGTTGGGCTACCAAATACTGAGGGTAAACCTCCATCAGGAACACCTCCTAAGTTTACTATTTCCATCTTGAAAAATGCATCTTTATATGCGGTCTGGATGGGTTTATGTAGCAGGCTAATAAGTTGTGCATTGGCTTCGGTGGTTTCTTTTTTCGAAGGTTGTAACCATCCACCCCCAGTTCCTGTGTTTACATGGTTAGTATTTCCAGGTTGAAGTATATTTCCAGGATTAAATTTAAAACTAGGAGCAATACATCCGGCTAACCAGTTTTGAGCAACCGGGGCTTCATGAATTAATACATGTTTCCTTATGTACCCATTACCATAAATTTGATTTGGTGCAAAATTACCTGATTCGTTACCCTCTAATCGAAATGCTTTGTTACTATTTGGTCTTGTTTCAGGTTTTGGACGACGATAATTATTTTTAACTATATAATTACCTGAGGGTACACAACTAACCTTATTTTTATTACCTAACCATGGTAATTCTACAGTTGCAAAAGTTGCTATCACTGTTACTTCATCCTCAGCAAGTACCTCCATAATACCTAAAGTTTGACCATTTCCATATTTGCCTTCTGCTGCTGGTTGATTAAACCCATAAATTCTTGTTAATCTTATTCTTAATTTTGCATAATTTTCATAAATTTCTTGCAATGTCTCATTACCTTTTGGAGGGTCAGGGTATCTTCCAGATTCTCCAGCAATGTAAACTGGGTTGTTATCTTCTAAAGGAGGGGGTGCTTGTATTGGACCTAATGCTCTACTTTCAGGAACCGATAATGTTTCAAATTCAGTAGTCCACCCAGTAGCATCAATGTTATGATTCAACCCTGTTAATTGTAAACCAACTCCATCTTTTTCATAAGAAGGTGGAAGTATTTCATCATTTATTTTAAATTTTTGATAAAGTTTAGGCCCACTTATTCCATCCATTTTTAATTTTAAATTAAAAGGGAGGAAAAATGGAGCTGGGAGTTGTGGTTCACCCTCTGAATTGGAATCGGTGAGGATTCCTAATGTTAAAGAAATGGCTTCAGACATATTATTTTTATAGGCATCTATTTCTTCCTTATTAAAAATAATCAGGTCATACATCGAATTAAATATTGGAGCCATAGCTACTAAAATATTAGCTACTTGTTTCTTTTTAGGAAGATCACCCTTAGAATTTTCCTTAAAAGATTCTAAATCCGGAGAACTAACCTTTATAGGAGTAACTCTATCTATTAACCCAGCATTATAGTTTGAAAAGGAAGTCGCATCAGCTGAAACTTGATTACCATTAGCTTGGGCGCCTATTGAAATCATAGTAGCAAAATCATTTGATAAATCTGCTGTAAGACTAACTTCTCTTACAAAACTACCTTCTATTCCTGGTTTTACCCCATAAGCTATTAATTTAGTAAATCCTGTTTTTTCCTCATCAAACCTTTGAGGAATATCTTCTATAATTTTAATTTTTAAACCATCTTGAGATATTTTAAAACGAAATTTATTTATACTACCCATAGACTCAACCATCATATCCATTATCTTTCCAAGAAAATCTAGTAGTTTAATATTACCATCTTCATCAGGTTTCATACTTGATAGTGTATTACTTATTTCTTGGGTAGCAATATACACATTCGCAATTCTCCCTAAATATTGGCTTTTTACATTATTATAAAACCCACATCTTTCCTGGGATAGCATAGTATTTATTACGGTATTTTTATACCCAATTGTACCCCCAGATTCATCTGCAAATGAAAAATTTCTATAAGGTATAAGTAATTTTTGAGGTGAAGTTGAAATCTGCCCTGGAATATTTAGTATAAAATTATCATCATTCTGTAGATCTCTAAAATTCATATCAAATTCTAAATCAGGAATACCATACTCATCATAAAGAAATAAATTATTCTGAATCCAAGCTAAAAGGAAACCAAACTTCATAAACACCCTTGGGTTTTGGTCAACACCAGCATCCCCTTGTGAGTTTGCTATGGAGAATAAAGCTGCTTTAAAAACCAACTCATCTGTACTTTCTGTATTATCATTAAAATTAAATAATATACCATCTCTAACAGCAACTTCTTTCTTTTTAGGATTTTTTTTACCCAATTTAGCATACCCATCTAATACACTTTGATATTCATTAAATAAAAAATTATCTAATAAAGATTTAGTTGCATTAGCTGCTAAAACAGGAGCAAATTGTTTACCTTTAATTACTTTATCTGGATCTTTTTTTCTTAATGCTTGGTATTCTTCTGTTTGTTTTTTAGTAGATTTTGCTTCTTTACTTAATTCCGATGAAAATGAAATATTTGTTTTTAAAGATTCAAACACATCGCCTACGGCTGTTAATTGGATTTGACAATCATAACTCCCATCAGGATTAAATTGCCAATTAAATTTAGTTACTCTACCGAGAATAGCTTCATAATTTCCATTAGTTGTTTTTCTATTATCTGAAATAAGACTTGCTATTTGTGAAACTGTTTTGGTACCATTTAAAAATCCTGAAGCTGGTAAAGAAAGATTTGTATCTGCTGAGGTGAGTTCTTTACTATTATTTAAATATACACTATGACCAAACTCTAATAATAGAGTGTAACCTGGTCTCATGTACAAAACATCTATCAAGCTAAATTGTTTTTTAGAAAAACATTTTATATTAATTACAGTTTTACTTAATGCCCCATTATTATAATAAGTTATATTGGCATTTGTTATTCCAGGTAATGGGACATATCCTCGTTCTGATATACCTCCCCAACCATAAGCTCCATTTAAACCACCATCAGACAATCCTGCTTCGGGCATTGAAGATGATGAATTAATTGTTCCCCCTTGAAGAATGCAAGATTTTGCTAATTTTTCACCTGAAATATCATTTTCATTAATCCCAGATGCTACTAATTTTTTTAATACTGAACTTTCTAATTCATTATTACTAGAACCTTTATTGGTTAAATTAACAGAACTCATTAATTTTAAGAAGGGTGCCTTAGTAGTAAAAGATAATAAATCCTTTTCTGATATATTCCCGTATTTTCCAAGAGCTTCCTGGCGGACTTCAATCTGGGTTTTGACGTAATCATCAAAAGGTTCTCCTAATATATTCATAACTTATTTATTTAAAACATTATAATCATCTACTATATTTACTATTTTCGTTGGGACTCTAATTTGTGATCCTACAGGTAAAGTAAAAGAACCCATATTAATTTTATTAGGATTTGCAATAGAAATAATCCAATACAAATTAACATCCCCATAAAACTGGTTTGCTAAATTATCTAACCTATCCCCAAATTCTGTTTCAATCCAAATATCAGTTTCTGAATTTGGAATAAGTGGATAAGTAACCCCATTATAATACTGAGTATTAGGGGTTCCAACGTATTGGTTTTTATTTCTTAATATTTTTACTCCATTATATCTATCCATTATTCCTATGTAATTGATTGGTTATCGCCATCAGATGGGGTATTAGGTTCATATGTGGGATATTTATCATTATAACTTGTAAAAACACTATCTGATGAATCACTTACACCACGAGCTAAAGATATAAACCTTTGATTTCCATTATTACTTCCATTTTCAGTTGATAGAGGATTATTTGCTAATGCTTCAGTTTCTTCTTTATTTATACCTTCTGGTTTGGATGGTAAGAATGTATGAATAGGGGTAAATGAAAACCCAGTTACTTGAATAATATGTGGAAGTTCTTGAACACTAGTATCACTTCCTCCTTCACTATTAATTGCAATTTCCCAAGGTGAAGCTTCAGGGACTGTATAAGTTAATGATGTAATAAATCCTGGTTGTTCATATAAATAACCTCCTATGGTTAATCTAACTAAATTACCTCTCATAAACCCTGATGAATTATAACTAGGGGCTAAGGTAGAAGCTAAATAATTTAATTTTTTATACATAGGTATAAGTTCTGCTTTTGATTGGGCAGCTACAGTAAATGATAAATTCATAGTTCTATTAAACCCCCCATAATTGTATAAGGTATCACCTCTTCCGGCATAGTTTACAGAATTCCAAGTAGATGTATAATTATCATCCATACTATCTATAAATGCTCTAAAATGCATATAAACAGCTTGACTTGGGTTATTATTATCAATAGCTGCTATTCTAAATTTTACAGAGTCATTAATAGCCCTATTCTTATCAGCACCGTTTGTATGTACATACATAGGATTTGCTGTCATTTTGTCTAAAGCCATGGATTGGCTTGCTGCTATTGAGTAATTCCATACGTTTTTAGACCCATCAAATGTTTCTTTAAACCCTCCCCCAGTTTTACCAGGTTGACCCATATTAAGTCTTGCATCAATGTTTTTAGTTCTATAATTTGGAGAAACTGATAATACTGATGATTTTTGGCTTCCACCTTCAAAAGGTTTTAAGGGGTCTTCTGTAGGAGGTTGAATATCTTGAGTTGAAGCTGTATATAAATTTTTTCTAAAGTCTGTGGGGTCTAACCCTGCTTGAGTTCCCCCAATTACATTTGAACTATTTGCTATTTGGGAGAGATTGAAAGTTCTTGAGTTGTTTTTATACAACACACTGGAATTTGTTTCCACTGAGCCTGAAAGTAAACTATTAACAGAAGTGGGGAAATTTTGTTGCCAACCTTTCTCTTTTCCTTTTATAATAGCTTCTCCATTTACGTCATTGAATAAGCTTTCGGCAGTTGCAAAGAAAGATTGATCTTCCATAGGGAAGGATTTGAGGTATTCGGAAGAAGCATATTTACCACCCCCACTAAAATCTCCTTTAACTAAACCTGGAATTTGATCTGACCATGTTCTTGCTGCTAGACCTACTTGATAAGTTCCTGCTTCTATTCCACTACCATATGCATTTGCTAATCCAGTTCTTTGATCCGCAAATCTAATTCTTGTTTTACCTATCCCTAATACAGATCCTGGTCCTCCACCATAGGAATAAATATTTGTATCTTCATCAGTTCCTACCTTATTAGCTCTATTGTTAAATATTACTAATTTATTCCCATCAGAGGTTTCATTAAACTTTTTAGTAGCAGCTTCATAGGTATTTAAACCTAATAAACTTAACCCCTCATCTAAACCTCCTGAAAATAATGAGCCTTCTACTACACCACTCATAGGAGAAAAAGGATCTAAACCTAATAAATTAGCATGTAACCCTAAACCATTACCTACAGCTTGTGCTAAAGTTGATATTGGGGTATAAACTCCTTGATTAATATTTCCCCCTCCGGTAGCTACTAACCCATCAATGCTATCTTCAAAATAATAATCTCTTGAACCAGCATACCCTAAACCAAATGACGCTGGGGTTTTTACAGATGTTCTAGATAAAATATTTTGTTTAACTATAAACCCAATCCCTGCAGATAAGTTTTTAGTATCTATAAACATTTTAAATAACCTACTTACATCATCTACAGCATTGGTTACCATTTTTAACCCCCCTCTAACTATAAAATCAGGACCTGATCTTACAGGAAGGTCATCTGATTCTAAACCTGAGGGGATTTCTTTAGTGATATAGGGTTGATTACTATCTCCACTACCACGTTTATCTCTCCCCCAAGGTAGATTAGTTAAATCTGTTTGGAAGTTAATTAAAGGCATATGTTAATATTAAAGTCCGGCTGCTCCTGCAGGTAGATTATTTGCGTATCTATTTACTGGTTCTTGATATGAGTTAGCTGTCTCACCTAATTGTGAAGTAGATGGATTTGTATACCCCATAGCTCCAGCTCCAAAATTTGTATAAGCTGGGTTTTGTAAATTAGGATCCCCAATATTAGAATATTGATTATGAAGTTGAGAATTACCTACAATACTAATAGCAGGATCAGTTAAAGGGTTAGAATTTGGAGATACAGGAACTCCTAAATTAGAACCATTTGAGTTAAACATATTTTCAATTGAATTTGACATAATTTTTTATTTTAATTGTTATTTTATTATAAATATTAACCTATTTTAGAAGATGCTAATACTAATGATTTACCTACTTTAGCTCCATCTATAATTACATCACCACCTTTTTCTATAATTGATATTAACCTACTCATTTTAGCGTTTAATTCTACTAACTGTTGGTTAGATTGAGTTGTCCCTTGTTGGGGGGTATTACTTGTAGGTGATGGAGTTGCTGGTGGGGTTGATGATGGTGTAGAGTTACTACTACTCATCATATTAGATATACCCGGAGCTGCCATAAAATCATCATTTGGGGAAAGTTCAAATAACCCACCCTCTTTTGTTGATACTTGTGTTCTACCATCAGCTGGGGAAAACATATCACCTGCTGGTTCAGCACTGTTCATAGCAGCTACTACTGTTGCTATACCAGCAGCTATTGCAATTGCCCCAATCCCTAAAGTCATTGCTGATGCTTGAGCTACTATTGCAATGGCTGCTATACCGGCTTCAATAGCAAGTGCCCCCATTGAAATTACAGCAGTAGCAATAGCTGGTACAATAGATATTAATAAAGCTGTTCCTATAATTCCAAAAGCTACAGCTAAACCTTGTACTATAGGATCAGCTTCACCTAAGATATCAAAAAATGATTGTGTTGGATCAAAGAATGAACCAATTAATTCTCCTATAAGCATAAAGGCATCTACTACAGGTTGAAGAACAAACATTATACCTTCAACTACTTTTCCAAGCATTTTAAATGCTGGTGCTACAAACTGAATTACTGCTGCTCCTATATCCATAATTTTACTGATTACTGGAATTAATGGATCAGCTAGTTGAATAAATAAATCTGTTAACTTTTCAGTAATAGCAGTTAATTTTTCTTGTTGTGATACTGATTCTAGTTGATCTAATACTCCTGCTTCAGCTAATTCTTTCTTTTTCTTTTCTGTTAATTCACCAGCTGCTGATAATCTATTATATTCAGCTTGGGCTTCACCCATTGTTTTAACATCACCCCCAAATGCTTTTTGTAAAGACGCAAGTTTTTCCTGTTCTATTAACATTTTAGACATATCATCTCTGGATAATCCAAATGCTTTAGCCATTGCTTCTTGTTGGATTACATTCATTGCCCCAAACTCAGCTGCTGTACCTACTTCTTTTCTTAATTCAGCTGCTAATTTAGCTTGATCACCTGCTAATGCTGCTGCTCTAGCTCCTTCTAAATTAAGTTGTTTACCTGTTAATAGCTCAGCTTCCATTTCAGCCGAAATTGAACTTTCAAAATCTAATAACTTACTTTGAACACCTTCTAACTGTTGTTGAGAAATACCTAACATTTTAGCTTGAAATACCTGGTTAGCCATTTCTTTGGTATTCATTCTATTATTCAATATTTGGGAAGCTGACATTTGACCAATACCTTCTTGAATGTCTTTAGCACTTATTGAAATTTTATTTTGTGCATTTAATTCTTGAGTAACAGCTGTAACTTTTTCTAATTGATCTTGTATAGAAGTTCCACTTAAAAATGCTTTTTCAGCAAATAATTCCATTGCATGTCCTGATAGACCTGTTCTTTTTTGTATTTCTGAAAATTCAGCTGCAAATTCATTTGAAAATTTAAGAGATGTTCCAAATATTTTATTTAGTTCTATTTGGGCAGCTACTACATCTTTAGTAGTAGTTAATAGTTTACCACTTGTTACTCCAGAGTCAGCAATTTCTTGATTAAATTTACGTGCTTCTTCATATGATATTCCCTGACTTTTAGCTAATTGACCTGCAGATTGGTCAGCAGATTTAAAGGCTTTAACTATCATATTTAATGCTGTGGTTGCTAAAGCTATAGGACCAAATGCTTTAGCAATAGCAGGTCCTAAAGATTTAAAACCTGCTGTCATAGTACCCGATATTCTAACACCATCTTTTTGGAGTTTATTAGCTGCTGCCCTACCAGTTAAAAGCTTTTTGGTACCATCATCTTGTATGACTGTTAATTTTTTAGTAAGACCTAATTCTTTTATTTTATCTCCAGTTAAACCCTTACCGGTAGATAACATTTTTGCTTGAGCAGCTCCATGTTTTCTAGCAGCTTCTGCTGCCTCTTGAAAGGGACCACTAAATCTCTGTAAACCTGGAACAGATTTTGCTAAATCAGATAAACCACCAAAAGTTTTAACCCCTAATGCTTCTGATGTTAGTTTAGATTCTCTAGCAATTGTAGATATTTGGTTACTTACAATTTGTGCTTGTTTAGCTTGTTCCCCTAATGATCTAGCAATTTCAGCATTTAATTCTCTGCTTTCTATAGTCCCCTCCAATGCCATTTTAGAAAATTTAGCTTGTTGTTGTTTTGCTAAAATAATATTTTTTTCTAAAGTTTCTTGTTGTTTTTTTAATTTAGAATTTGTTTGGGTCAAACCTAATTCATCTTGGGAAATTGAATATGCTTCTTGTGAAATTTTTGTAATTTGGTTTGATATATCTCTAGCTAATTTTTTTTCTGAAGTTAAGAATTTTTGTTGTTTAACTTGATCTTGAAGAACATTTGAAATATCTTGTTGACTTGAAAGTACATCAGAAGTAATTCCCCTTCTTTGCTGTAAAAGGTCAATAATTTGTTCTTCAAAAGATTTAGTTTGAGACATCTCATTATTAATATCCTTTTGATTGGATTTAGTTTGAGACATCTCATTATTGAGATCCTTTTGATTTTGTATGTCTTTTTGATCAGCCATCTAAAATTATATTTTGTTATAAATATTAGAAGGCATCATTTTCTTGATGCCTTCGTAACATAATTTGGAGATAGTTTTTGTTTTGGCTGAAGTGCTTGTTTAGGGATTTTTTGTTTAATATTACTATTTAAATCTATATTAGTTCCTTTCCCTTTAGAAGCTTTTTTCATTGCTTCTTGTTCTGCAGATCTTGCTTCGTGGATTTGCTGGTAGGTAAATCTCCGCAACCATATAGGCATACTATAAACAGTATTCCAATCATAACCACCATTTCCATAATATACTATTTCATGGATAGTCTTGAAGAGATTGATCCTATAAGTCGCTGTCAGGCCAAAAAAAGTTGACGGTCATCGGAAGGGTAAGATCCCTTTCGTTGCCGTCACTACTCACATGGTTGAAAGTTAAATCAATATCTGGTTGAAATTCTCTAATATATTCTCTAAATGCTCTTGAATCTCTAGCTAGCATATAATTATCTACAAATTCTCTAATAGTCTTTACATCACTATCACCATTTATAGAAGTAATCATATATTTTAAACGAGTTGATAATTCAGGGGATGCTTTTTTATCTATCTTTTTTAAACCTTTTATTTCAGCTTTAATAGATTTATCATCCCTAGTATTTAATAGTTTAAAAGTAATTTCAACCTTTGAGTGGGGTAATGTAAATGAAAATTGGTTAGTATTTTTTTCAATTAATACTTCTTCATCAATAAAACGTTGTTCTAACTCTGATAGATCTACAGTTACGGTTTCCCCATCATATGTAAAAGTATAGTCTTTACCATACCCTAAAACACGTGCTGCTACCATAATTGCATTTTTATCTCCTACAATTAAATCATCATAGTTAATTTTTGATACAATTAATGCCTTTAATAACCTATCAACAACCGTTCCATCTTTAATGTAGTTTTGATTAGTTAAAATATCTTCTTCTTTAGCAGTCATATATTTCATTTCAATGACTCCAGAAGATAAAGGATTGTCTTTAGAATAGACTAAACCTTTTGAGGGGAGGTCTACTTGTTCAGTAGGTAATTTTAATTCTTCCATATAAATTTTATTTGTTATAACTTAATTATCATGTATACATACACAACATAAAAAAAAGCTTGACCTAAGCCAAGCTATTTTTAAAAAAATATTTATTGTTATTAGAAATTTAATACGCAATAATCCATTCCGATTGTTAAATCAATATTCATTGCTTCACCATCAGTGTCCCAATTCATATCTGCAAATGAACCATCTTTAATAAATGCACCTTTTATAATCCATTCACTAACTACATCACCTACAGGACCTAATACATCTATAGTTAAATCTTTTTTATAGAAATCACTATACCCATCTCTACCTGTTACTGATTCATGGTGTAATCTAACCCATTCCATTACTGCTTGAGCACCTGATGGTGTAATTGGATCAAATAACTGCATAGTAATATCATTCCATCTTAATTTACCTTTTACTTTTCTATAAGTATTGATATGATTTAATGTAATTTCATCTTGTGCAAAACCTAATCCACTAACACCCTTTATAATGTAAGATGGAAAACCATCAACATACATTATAAACCTATTAGCTACTTTGGGTTCAAAAGCGGTGAAAAATATTTCGTTTGGGTCTAATACTGCCATTTTATGTTTGTTTTATTTTTATTCAATTATAAATATTATATTCTCTAATTCTTATGCAGGAAATTCAGCTCCTGTTGGAAGAATATTGAAATCTAGGTATATAAATTCTGCTGTTTTAGTAGGTTGAATGTATATAGCACCTCTCAATTCATTTCTATCAATTACGTCAGGCCCATTATTTGAATCGTTCATTACAACTTTAAACGCGTATAAACCTTGTCTTTGTTGTACTGATTCTAGATATGGGTTAACTTGTGTTAAGAATATATTTCTTGTTGCTGCTGTATTTTGTTCAAATACTAAATTATCAGATATTTGAGAAATATAGTTTTTAAGGGCAATTAACAATCTTCTAACATTAACTCTATCTAAAGCACTTGCTGTATTTTGTAAAGTTTTCTGTCCAAATACTACAACTCCTCTTCCTGGGAATGTTGCTATTGGGTTTACTTTACCTGTATACAATGTATCTCTATTAGCTTGAGTTAATTTTCTTTCAGCTTGAATTACTTGACCTAATCCACCTCTATTAATACCTGCTGGGGCAAACCATGCTTCTGCTGTTCTATCATTATTAGCATAAACTCCTGGGATTAATGTTCCTGCTGGTACCCAAACTCTCTGTCCTGAATCTGGATCAGTTACCATACACCAAGGCCAATATGAAGCTGCGTATGATGTGTCTTGAGCGGCTGCTGTAGTACTTACTGCTGTTATTGATGAAGCATAAGCTTCAAGATCTAATACTACAATATTATCTCCTCTATTTTCAGTATTTGCAATTAAAGTATTTAATACTGAGCTATAATCTGATTGGTATAATCCTGGAGCTGAGATGAGGTTATATTTAAAATCATCTTTATTAGCTAATATATTAAAAGCTGTTGTATAATCACTTCCTACTAATCCTTGAGTATCATTTCCAGTAATATATTGGTAATATTTACCAGTTCCTGTTAAAATATCACCTATTGCATCTCCAAATGTTCCTGAAGCTGCTACGGGGATTGAAGCTGTATATTGATCTTTTGCTATTCCACTATTATCTAAATAGTCTGGGGTTTTAAATTTGACTTCTTTTACTCTTACATATCTTGAAGCATTAGCAAATGATCCTGTTGTTTGTAAATAAACATCTGTTCCTGATCCTCTAATTACTTGTTTTTGATCACCTATTATTCTTGAAATATAATTTGAAGATTTTGGATCTAATGATACATTATTAAAGCTTTCTAGTACTGATTTTGATCTTGTATTATCATTACCTTGTCTAATAACTACACTAAATGTACCTGATGATGTATTTGGAGAAACTATCTCCCATCTAATATTATCTGATGTACCATTTGTTAGGGCTCCTGTTGATGCTTCAACACCATCACTATTCATAATTATACCTTCACCCATTGTTTCTAATGTAAAAGCATTTTCATCTGTAATATCAGCATCTACTAAAGTTACTACTAAGTCAGCTGTTGGGGTACCTATATCTGCAGCAGCTACTGTTAATGTATCTCCTATTGCATATCCTGTACCTTCTGCTACAGTTGTTATAGATGATACTTCTACTAATAAATCAGCTTCTACTACATCAATTATTACTTCTCCTGAGTTTTGAATGTTTGTACTACCTAATGTGATGTCTATACCACCCGCAGCTGCTGATGCAAATCCAGCGGCAACTAAAACTGCTTGAGAAACATTTACTACATCACCGTCTGAATAACCAGTACCAATATTTTCAACTGTTAATGCTGAAACATTTGTTCCATCTGACGTTACATTAATTGTAGCTCCAGTTCCCCCTGCTGGAGTTACTGTAGTAGCTAAATTAGTTTGTGCTGCTCCACCACCAATGTTATATGAAGCTCCGTTAGAGATTGAAAGTATATCTTGAGTATTAACTAACTGTCCAGTTCCTAATAACCCTCCTGCTATTGATAATTGGTCAGTATCTATATATCCTGATCCAGGATTTGTAATTGTTATACCAGTTACCGTTGGAGCAGTTGTTCCTGTTACTGTTACAGTAGCTATGGCTCCACTTCCAACAGTACCACCAACATTTGTTAATGATACTCCAGTATACACTGCAGTCCCTGCAACTACGGTGTTTGTAGAAATTCCAGCTAAAAGCTCATCAGCATCTGTTTTAATTTTTCCGTTGGCTGTATCTGTTACTACAGATAGTGTTAAACCAGTTCCTCCTGCTGGACTTACTACTGGTGTAACAGGTGAAAAAGTACCTGCAGTACCACCACTACCTCCTGAAGTATAAGAACCAAATAAATCAGTAGATGCTGGAATATTTCCACTTTCTACGTCATTAAAAATTCTTGAAGAAGTTGCTGATGAAAAATCACCTGATGCTACTCTAGTAACAATTAATGATGTACCACCATTTGTGAAGTAGTTATATGCTGAAATTGATGTGAAGAAAGTATATTCATCCATCTGATTTACAGAACCACTCTCAAAAGTAGTACCAAAATTAGCTTGATATTCACTATAAGTAGTTATAAGTTTTGGAATGTTGACTTGACCTTTTACGGTTGGTCCTACTAGCGCTGCACCAGCCTGTATTGGTTGAGAAGTAATCTGGGATTGATCATTTTCTCTTGCTAATACTCCTGGGGAAATTAATGTTTCTGCCATGTTGTTAAATTGTTATTATTTTGATAATAAATATATGAAGTTTTGTTAAAAATTTACTCTGTTGGAGAAAACTTACCACTTTCTAATGAAATAGTTCCGTTTCCATATTTTTCTTCTAATTCTTTCCCTATCTTCACTTCATCTTGTTTAAGGGCAACTAAATTAGATTTAATTTGTTCTTTCCTTAACTCCAAATCCATTACTTGGGCTTCGGTTTCACCTAAAACTATTACTAACTTATTATATTTTTCTTTTAATTCTGTTAGTGTTTGAATTTCTTCTTTTGTTAGAACTTTGCTTTCCATCTTATTATAAATATTAAAGTATTTGTTAAAATTATATGCTTTTTTATTTCTTATTATAAATATTAAAAACTTTTTAATAATTGATTGTTTATAGAATTTATTACTAAATCGGGTGTTATTGATTTAGTACACTCAAACATCCTATTTGTATTCTTATGATCAGGACACCATTCCCAATCTCCACCGTTTAACCTTATTCTATTAAAACACCCTGAGCATTTGTTTTTAGGAGGGGATATTCTTTCGCAATCTTCAAATTCACTATAGGCTTCACTGAATCCAGATATCATAACTACAGGTGTTTCTAAAGCCCAAGCTAACCAACTTAAACCACTTCCAATACCTATAAATGCTTTGGCATTCATTATATCATTTGCTCTTTCACTTAAAGGGTGATTACCTGTTTTATCAATAACCCCTGTTAAAGTACCCCCTAATTTAGAATCATGCCATTCATCTCCTAAAGGTTCTTGGGTAATCATTACTACTTTATAACCTTTATTATTTAAATAATTTATTACAGTTTGCCACCCATCTTTCCGATTCCAATATTTAGCATGAGCTGAACCATGAGGTGCTATAATTACATAATCACCTTCTATAGTAGGTCCTGTATTTTTAAATGTTAGTTTAGGTTTAATTTCTTTTGATTCTAGTCCTAAAATACTATAGGCTGCCCCTTGTAATGGAATTTTTCTAAAGTCTAAAGGATTTCTATTATAATCAATTTTTTCTTCTTCATTATAATGCCATCCTACCTCATACATAGCATATAAATCCTTTTGAATAGTCCCGGGTTCAATAAATTTAATGTTTGGGTAATTTTCTTCAAACATTTTATTATGGAATGTTGATACAATTAATTTACATTTATGTTTTTTTCTAAATTCTTCAGCATAGGGTACCCATGCTATAGTATCACCTAAAGCTTTTGAAGCAAAGTGTATATAAACTTTTTTATCCTCTGCATTAAATGTATGCTCTACTATTTCATTAGTTTCTAAATCTATTACTTTAATTAAACAATCAATATAATATTGTTTATTTAGTTTAGACCACATATTATTACTTATTTCTGTTTCATGAAGAAGTTTATTTGTGTTTCTATCGATAAACTGAACTTTATATTTTTTCTTTATATCCCCTAAAATTTCAATTTTAGCCCCATTAACAAAAGTGCTATAAATATTATTTGTAGGAAATAAAGATTTAATTGGTTTTTTAATTAAGTTATTATATTCTTTTATTAAAATTTCTTTCATACCATTAAATAATCACTACTTGCTGTTTGACTTAAAATTATTTTATACCCTAATTTTTCTAAATAAGGGACTGCTGTTTTTTCATTATCTTCTAACCATATTAGAGGTTTATATTTTAATATAGTCTCTTTCATACCTTCAAACGCAGATAATTCATGTCCTTCTATATCAATTTTAATAAATTTAATGGGTTCAGGGAATGTAATAGTATCTAAAGCAATTACTAAATTAGTAATATTACTGTTGGGGACTACTTTTATTACACCTGAGTTTTTTTCTTCTTCACCTCCAAAATGAACCATTGAGTTATTACTCCCTACCCCCACATTAAAACAATGAACATCATTATATCTATCAGTATTGGTTTTTAATAGATTATAATTTTCAAAAAAAGGTTCAAAAGCCCATATTTTTAAATCTGGGAAGTAATGTTTAAACTGCACACAATGAGCACCTATGTTGGCTCCAATATCTAACATTAATCCTTCTTTTGGAAAATATTGTTTAAAACAGTTAAATAAATTAAATTCCCAGAAGTTATTATATTTAACTATGTCATCTGATATACATTCAGGCCCCTCAAATATCATCATAGGGGTATTTTTTATACTAACTAAACGGGTGTTACGTTTCATATATGATTTTTATATAATTTAATTAATTCTTTTGTTCTATTTAACCAAGATAAATTAATAGCTGTTTCTAAACCTTTTTCTCTATAATTAGACCAACGATTTAAAATATCTTTTAAACCCCTATCCATTTCAAAAATATTACGGGGTGATCTCCAACACCCATGTAAATCAACTTCCATTTCCCAATCAGCAATAACCGGTAACCCAGCAGCTAAAGCTTCTAACATTGTTAAATTAGGATGTCCTGCTTCTAACATTGTAGGGTGAATAAAAACATCATGGCAATGGTATAAATCAAGGAGTTTAGTATTAGGTGTATCAAATACCAAATTTAATTTAGGATAGTTTAACATCCAAATGTGACTATTAAAAAAGTTTTTATTATTGGAAGGTCCAGCTATAGTAATTTCTAAATTATTAATCATAGCTAAACCTAAACCATATTCAAATCCTTTTCTGTCAAATGCTCCATCTCCCCCTAAACCATTATTAGCTAACATTAGTAACTTTGGATTTGAAGGGGTTGGTTTTATAATTTCTTTAGGATAAAACTCATCAATATTAACCCCATGAGAAAAATAAACACATTTAGGGTGATTAAAATAATCAACTAACCAATTAGCAGGCATTAAAGATATTAATGAACCTTCAATTGCTTCTAAATTTTCTTTATATACATTAGAATTTTTACCATAATGTAAAACATGGTGATCATGCAATTGGTAGATATAGGGTATACCTCTTTCTCTTAAACCTCTAGTCAAATTAGCCACATGACAGTGTACAATATCAAACTCTCCAGGTTGAATTTTAGCTTCTAATTTGTGGGTAGAATTATGACCTAATAATGTTTGGTTTATTTCAAACTCCCAAATAATTTTTTCTATTGCCCCCCAATTTTTAGGGGGTATATTTAAACCACAAGCTGGGTCTACATGACATATGTTTAATTTCATTAATCAGTAAATATTAAGGGGTTATCATTGTCTTTATTTTTTTCAATCTGATCAACTAAACTAAATCCTGGGAGGTGTTTAGTATAAACTTTTTCAGCTATTCCTGATTTCATCTGTCCTATATTCATAATCCATAAATCCCAAGCTTCCCATTTTTTGTTTTCTAGTTTTTCTTTCCAATTACTTAAACTTTTATTAGGTATTAAGTATGATTGTGCTGGTACAAAAGGTATCACATCACAATAAACATCTTGATTTTTGTTGCCTCTAATATTTGTAGATGTTGGGGGGTTACCAAACCCAACTAAATCTAAACCTTCAGCAAGAGCTATATTATTAAATCTAAATAAAGAGTTATATAATTCTTCAATGTCAGAATCTACAATAGTATCGCCTTCAAAAATTAAAATAAAATCATAATCTTTATTATCATCTAAACATATAGCATTTTTATGAGCTAAGTAACACCCATAATGGCCTGGAGTTAGTTTTCCAAAACCATTTCCTATAGGAGCAGGGGTTAAAGATATATGTTCTGGTCTGTGGCAATTCTCTGATGGGGGTAATTCTTTCCATATTTTATTCACCCTCATATTATATATAATTCCCGTATTATTGCAGAATTCTTTTAAATTATTTATTGACCTTTGTTCTTTTTTATTATTTTTTGGGTCTGTTACCAAATGTAGTAATTTAATTTTAGGATTATATCTACTTCTATCTCCTTTCCAATTAAACATACCATTATCTGGCATTATATTTGAAAAATATTCTTGATTTAATTCAAATTTATGATATTTTACTGTTTTTCCTGTTACAGTATCTCTAACATCAAATGTAACTGTAAATAAATCATTCAAATCATATTTTATTAAATCCCAAAAATGATACTTTCCTCTAACTTCTAATAACCTATTAATAATAGTTTCTCCATTCTTTTCTACAGTATAATAAATATCTTTGCTTTCTTTAGCATTAGAAATAGTTACCCAGGGGCAAAAATGATTGTCAACATCCGTAGGAAGGATAGTATAATATTCAACCATTGAATAATCTTTAAAATCAAAGTATTTTTCTACATCACTTTCAAATTTTTCTCTAGTTTCAATAAAACTGTTTTTATTATTTTTAAATATGTGGTAATATAAATTTTCAATACCATTAGACTCAGCACCATGTTTACCCATTAAACCATTATACTGGTTTTCATCTTCAATAAAATGGCAATGATTTAAAATAGCTTCTGGTCTAGCTCCAAAAAAATATGTAAAATAGCAATTGCCTTCTTGTGCTATATTTTCTCCAAAATAAACATCATGATTATTTAATTTATTTGAAACATAATCTATATGGGATTTATCTTTTAGTATATAATCAAAATTGATATAGTATAATTTTTTAATCCCTAAGTTTTTTGCAAATGTTGCTGGGTTATAAAATGAAGTATAACAAGCGGGTCCATGATATCTATCATTATCCTCACCTCTTAAATTAACATGGGTATCATATTGGTTTCCTCTCATCCAATACCCCGAATAAAATGTATGTTTTGTTAATAAGTTATTTCTTTCATAAAACACATAATCAACCATCTCTTGGAGTTCTTTAGGAACTGGACAATGTGCTGAAATTATTATTTTTCGATTACTTTCTTTTCTTAAAGCTTTTATACATTCTATAGTTGTATCTACAACAGCTTGAGTTTCTGGGTATGTACAAACAACATATGCTTCTTCTTCCTCAAATATTTCAGTAGAATTATTAAATTGATTTTTAATTAATGAAACATTTTTATCGAAATCATTAAAGTCTAAATAATTAATAGAATCATAGCTATCAAAATAATTTTGATAAACTTCTAAATTATACAATAGTTGTGGTATTTGGTATGATAGAGCTTCTCTAATAACTAGAGGCATTGTTTCTTTATCATTAGCTGTTCCCCTAGATGTAAATAAAAATAAATCCATTGATTGATAGAAATTTTCAACATCTGTTCTTTCATTCCACCATGTTAAATTATCAGGTTTTTCTTTCATTAAGGGTTCCCAATACCATTTAAAATTATCGGCTTGATTTCCTACACTATGAAATTCATATTCAGGTAAAGCTCTTGCATACTCAAAAAATTCTTTTTGATTTTTTCTAGAAGTAAATAAACCAATGTGTAAAATATGTTTTTTTGATGGGTCTAAGTTTAAGCGTTTTAAAGCACTTACTCTATTAGGGCGTGGGGTATATTCAATTGGATATTCTACTAATATTTTAGGTATATCTATGTTTTTATACTGATCTATTTGCCAGTTAGATACAAACATAAACTTATCAGGAAAGAAAAGTTTGTTATCTGTATTCATTGAAGAATCATGAGAGGTCTCAACTAAAAAATAATCCCTATCTACAGAATATAATTTTCTAGCTATATTATCATCCATAAAATATTCAGGAATTTCTTCTAAATGAATAATATCAGGTTGAATTTTATTAATTATATTAAATAATTCTGTTTTATCTTCCCCAAATGTAAAAAGATTATTTTTTGGTAGTAAATTTTTAATTTTATTTTTTTGTACTACTAGTTTACCTCCAGTAGAATCATTCCATTCAACTAAATAAATATTAAATTCTTCCTTTAATAGTTCTATTTTTTTTGTTAAATATTGTGGAAGACCCCCAGTTGATAAGTGGGGTGCAATGATTAAAATTTTTTTCATAAAACACTTTTTTAAAACTACTTAACCAATATAAGTAAAAATTATAACATATCCAAGCTATTAAACATCATTTATGTTATCTATAGTAGAAGTACCTACATCATTAATATTATCTACAGTTACAAGCACACTTATTCCATTTAAGTAATTTGGGTAACCCGCATTATAATTTCCACTTACATCATTATTTGCAGGGGTCAGATTAACACCACCAAAAAGGTTTACATTAGGAGCACCCGGGTCTATATTAAAGTAATCATAAGTATTATTAATTACTACAAAATTAATATAACCTTGAGAATTTGCATCTGTTATAGAGGTCGTATTACCCACAATTGAAAATGGGGAGCCTACCCAAGAAGTAGATGAGGAATAAGTTTTGTTTACATTCCAACCACCACTTATGTTAAAGTCTGTGTTTGCTAAAGTTGTACTACCAGCATTACTATAAGCAAAACTTTCACAAACTATACAATCAACTGCATTTATACCTGCGTTACTAACATAATGGGATTGTAAATCAAAAGAAAGTGATGTTATATTAGGAGCATAGGCTGATAAATCGGCCCACCCAAATGTTCTACATATACGATTTGTTGGGGCACCCCTTCCAGAAAAAACACCAACACCACAACTTGAAAAGTTATTGAATATTCCTTGAGATACAGTACCTGTACTGAGGTTACGACAATTAGTCCATCCTGTATTAACTTGTCCCAGGATTACACCAAATCCACTTGTTGCTTGAGTAAATGTCGCCATTATTTAAAACTGTTTTTTAGGTAAATAATATTCTTTATGGTTAAAATAACTATTTTGTGGAGGGTTAACATTATGGATATCATAAACAACATTAGATATTCCATAATAATTACTACTACTGGGTATACTATTCCACCAAGTAGCTTTTCCACCTTCATTCATTAGTGAAGGTAATGAATCCGCAAAATATTGCATATTATCATCTCCATAAGTATCATAAAATAACCCATCATAAGTACTTAAAGTATCTTTTATATCATACCAATCTCCTTCTACTATAGTTACATTAGGTTTATCTGCTGCCCATTCATTTGCTTTAACAAGTATGTCTGGATGGTTTTCGATGATTGTATGGGAATTAATATTATGAGATTGAATATAATCAGCAGATATGTGCATTCCAAATCCTATTTCAAGAATATCCCCCCCTCCTTCGCAGGCATAAGCGGCAGATGCAGACATTAAAGTATCTTCCCAATCCATCATTACTTGATATTCATCATCCACATCAAAGGGGTGTGTAAACAATATTTTACTTTCTTCAAATGTTAAACTTTGGGATATATATTCCATAATATTAAATTTTAAGCAAGTTCAATCCAAGTAGTATCAGGACATATATAATATAACCTATTAGATCCCGACACATATACTTCATACCCAACTATTCTAACAATATCTCCTGAGGTTGTTGGAGCTGAGCTTTGTCCATTCCCAGCTGATGTAGTTGATAGATAGAAAGGTTCTCCACCTTGTAACCCCCATGATTTTGTTGTTCTAAACATTCCTCTTATTAAAACTCCATCAGTTGATGGGTCAGTACCTAAAGAAATACCCATTATTCCAGTTGAAGTATCAACAGCATCACCTTGGGCTTTATACCAAAACCCTTGATCCTGAACTACAATATCTCCAAAAGCTGGAGTAGCTCCTTGATTTCCTTTACCAGTAAATATAATTTCACCACTTTGGTTATTTACTGCTGAAGGAGTTGAGTATTCTATATTTCCTGAGTTGTTAGTTCTATCTTGTCCTAATCTAAATGGATTATTAATACTAAAAGTTCTACTTACATCTAATGTATTTGAAGTAGCTCCATCAATTAGTAAATCATTTTCAGTAGTGATTGTAATTGAAGCACCTGATCCACCTACAACACCACTTGAACCTGAAGTACCTCCTGAACCTGATGAACCACTTGTATTACTTAACCCTGAAGTACCTGAAGTACCTGATGAACCTGATCCTCCTGATACCCCACCAGCTCCACCTATACCACTTGATCCGGTTGAACCTGAAGTACCTGAAGTGTTACTGGTTGCGCTTCCACCCCCAGTACCTGTAACACCCGTTGTACCATTTGAACCACTTGAACCTGAAGTGTTACTTGTATTACTTGAACCTGCTACACCTGCGTTAC
>JAAHTG010000114.1_pt3 | contig 33421 bp, 38 predicted proteins | sample 6116081 | NCBI WGS metagenome assembly JAAHTG01 (sample SAMN13939989, study PRJNA603662) | sponge metagenome | isolation source: marine sponge | host: Mycale hentscheli | place: New Zealand | collected 2005 | reverse complement strand
TGACATAAAAAAATCTAGAGGCAATTATTTTGAAACAAAGTTATTAACATACCACCTAGAAACAAAATGGAATTAAGATATATAATAAGTATAATAAACAAACCAATTAATTGATATGTTGATTACTGCAGAATACCTTCGTCTACAAGGAATCCTAAAACAAATGGTGGATTTTAACCAGATCACGGCTGAAGATCGTGAGGCGTTACTCCGCAAATCAGGGCTGATTAAGCTAGAGGATAATAGATGGAAGGAACCCGACGGTGCGATACTAACATTTAATACAAACGTCAACAAACTGTAAATTATGCCGTGTGAAGTATTTAAAATAATTAATAGTTCGGAAGATCGAACATTAGATATTCAATATACTGCATGCAGTGATGGTTTATCAGCTGGACATACAGTTACAGCTGCTGGATCAGTTTTATTATGTTCTTATGCTCACCCATATATAACAAAAGGTAAAGGTACTATTAAAGTACAACATAACCATGAGTTAATTGGGATTGGTGCTCCGAACAAATAATTTGTAGCTAGTTGAAACTATTGATTATTATACAACTATAAGGAACTGAAAGACAATTAAAGTATTTCATTATTAAACAATTTTAAACAACTAAAAGAAAATTATGAGCGATTCATTTGACATTTTTAACTTAGGCGTGGAAGATGTGGAAACACACCAGCCTGAAAGAACAACCGTAAACGAGATTTACAAACCTACAGCCGACGACGGTAAAGACGGCACTTACAAAGCATTAATTCGTTTTGTACCTAACCCAGAGAACCCAAGAAAATCTCTGATCCAAAAGTACGTACACTGGTTAACTAACTCTAATGGAGATGGTAAATTAGTAGACTCTCCACAAACAATTGGTGAACACTGTCCAATTGCAGATGTATTCTGGAAATTAAGAAAATCAGATTCTGCAGTAGACCGTAAGTCATCAGAGAAATTAAAGAGACGTCAACAGTATTATTCTCTAATTAAGATCGTTAAAGATCCACAAAATCCAGAAATGGAAGGTACTTACAAAGTATTTAAATTTGGATATAAGATTAAAGAGAAGATTGATTCTGAATTGAAGCCAGACTTTGGTGAGCCAACACAAGTATTCGACCTATTCGAAGGTAAGAACTTTGAATTAGTTATTACAAGACAAGGTGAATATAACAACTATGATAAGTCTAAATTCTCTTCAAGTAAATCTGCAATCTTAATGGGAGAAACTCCAGCAGAAAGATCTAAAGAGGCTATGGCAAGTATTAAAGAGGAATTGGAAGCAGCTCCATCACTTGCAGGCTATGACTATAAAGCATGGGACGAAGACACTCGTTCATTTGTAAATAACGTTCTTAGAATGTATTTAAATCCAGGAGATTCTATTGCAGAAGTTACATCAACTCCAGCATCGAAAGCAACTCCAAAGGCAGAGCCTGTAGCAGCACCAGTGGCGGCAGCAGCAACTGCATCAGAACCGGCGAAAGCTAATACGGATGATGATTTAGATTCTTTCTTGAATGACCTCAACCTCTAATAACATACAATTAACTGAGGAGCTTAAAAGTAGAATAAAGAAAGCACTGAAACAAGTATGTGTTGAAGCACATTCTACTCCTAACAAGCAACTACTTAAAGACATGCCAGGGCGAATAACCCTGGCGTGTCCTTATTGTGGTGACTCTCATACAGATGACACTAAGAAACGTGGCAATATGTATTGGGACACTCTTCAGTATCATTGTTACAATTGTTCGGAACACACTAATCTATATGGACTATTAAAAGACCATCAGATTAAAATGCCTAATTCAGGCGACTCATTTACTATTATAGACTATATAAAAGCAAATAAGTCTCAGGTAAGCCAAGAACAAGTATTACAGAATTCATCTCTTGCTAGCGTCCAAGAGTTGGCATTAACTAAATCTGAATTTAAACAGATATTTGGCGCTAAAGAAATAACACCAGGTGATTGGATATGGTTTCAACTTAAAGATAGGCTGTTACACAATAAAGCGGAAGACTTTCTTTTTTCCCCAAAAGGTAATCGTCTTTGGATTTTAAATATGGGAGTTGAAGATAAAATTATCGGCGCGCAATCCAGAAGAATGAAAGGCTACGGGTCCAGGTATTTAACCTATGACCTACCTAAGCTCTATGAAGAATGGGGAAAGCCGCTCGACCTACCACCTGATGAACAAACAAAACTTGCAAAGGCCTCAACACTATTTGGGATTATGCAGGTAAATTTCCAACAGCCAGTCACTCTATTCGAGGGACCGATCGATGCAAAGTTTATGCATAACTCTTTAGCCCTAGCAACTGCCGGTAGGACTACTGATGAATTTGATGAAATGGCAACTGTACGTTATATGTTTGATAACGATGCAACTGGTAAAAAGAAGATGGCAGAAAAATTAAAGAAGGGTAGACCAGTGTTTATGTGGTCTAAATTTCTAACAGATTTTAAGCTAGATACATATAATATAAAAGATCTCAACGATTTGGTTAGAGTATGTTTCGAGCAAAAATCCAAAGCATGGAAAGAAATTGAAAACTATTTTACATCAAGCGAATTAGATCTATGGTATGTATAACTGATATGGTAGACGATAATATAGAAGACTTCCTGAAAGATTCAGAAAGATTTAAAGGCAACAAGTTAATTGTTGATTTTGAAGTAGAAGAGTTTAATGTACAGAGCAACAAATTTGTTGTGGAGAAGCCTAAATTTAAAAAAGCTCAAAAAGCTGCTAAATTTATTAAGCCTAATCCAAACAAAAAGTCTCTGTTCTAATATAACCAATATGAGTAAAGAAAAGATTCAAGCATTAGATCAAAAGTTATCCGCACAAAGAAACCAATGGTCTGATACAATAAGAGGACTCGCAAGAGGACTTAAAAAAGTAGACGGTATGGAACAGGTGATAGCCGAAGTGTTATCATCAAGACAAACGTGTGTTGACCAAATAGCATACTTAAACGTAAAAATAAAAGAACAGAAGACAGGAATTAGTTTAAGGTATAGGGAAGCCTATATTAGATACTATGAATATGACTATAAGTTAGGTGAAAAACAGAAAGAAAAGTTTTTAGAAGGAGACCTAGCGGATGAAAATATGATACTATCTCATCTTGAAAACCAATTAGAATTCTTTGCAAGTTCAGTTAAGACTCTAGATAATATGGGCTTTGCAATTAGAAACAGACTGTCTCTGAACGGACTATAAAAATGGAACTGAGTTTAACAGAAAATAAGCAATTTTTGCGTATTGATGAGGCGAGCGAACTAGAGATAGAACAACTCAATATTACATTCAATCGTAGAATTGAAAACTGGCGATTTCACCCCCTAGTTAAAAAAGGCCTATGGGATGGCTATATCTCTTATATGAAAGATGATAAGTGGATTCCATCTGGACTTTGGAAAGAGGTGATGGACATGGCCAAAACATATAAATTTGATTTAAAAATGAATGGTGTAACATCACTATTCGATCCGAGCGTAAAACAAGATGAGTTCGAAGCATGGGCTAACGAATATTTTGAAGGCCATGAAATTACCCCAAGAGATTATCAAATAGAAGCAGCCTACAATATCTTAAAATTTAGAAGATGTTTAAGTGAGTTAGCTACATCTGCAGGTAAAACTTTAATATCATATATGGCAGTTGCGTATATGTTAGATAAAGGCAAAGCAGGTAGAATACTATTCATTGTACCAAATGTTTCGTTAGTTGTACAGGCATCTGAGGACTTCATGGACTATAATTGGAGAAACGGAACCAATATTAAAATACAACAGATTTATTCTGGCCAAAAGATTAGAGCTGGTAGAAATGTAGTAATAGGTACTTATCAATCACTGGTTAAAAAAGATAAAGAATATTTTGAGCAATTTGATGCAGTTATTATTGATGAAACACATAAAGCTAAATCAACCTCTATTAAAACTATCTTACAAAAATGTACAGCGGCAAATTATAGGTTTGGACTTTCAGGTACAATTCCAAAACCAAAGACATTAGATAGATTAACGCTAATGGCTCATACTGGCCCGGTAATTACAGAGATTACAGCAGCGCTATTACAGGATGAAGGCCATATTGCTGGTTGTAATGTAAAAGTAATAAAAATGGATTATGCACCTCAAAGCACTAAGAATGCTTTTAGGGAAATGTCACAAAATAGATATGAGAGTAAAGACGTATACAAATTTGAAAGCAATTACGTTATCAATTCAACAGGGCGCCTCGCGTTCATTACTAACATTATATCCAGAGTTCGAGGTAATAGTCTTGTACTTTTCCACCGCATTGAGCATGGTAAAAGAATATATGAAAAGTTGCGCCAAGATAGCGATAAGCCTATTTATTATGTGGATGGTAATACCGACAAAGACATTAGAGAAGAATATAAGAAAAAGATGGAAGCAGGTGCTCAAGTGGTTATTGTGGCTTCTTATGGTACCTTCTCAACCGGTATATCGATTAATAAAATCCACAACATATTCTTTACAGAATCGTTTAAATCGGAAGTAATTATTAGACAATCAATCGGTAGAGGATTAAGAAAACACCACACTAAATCAGAAGTAAATATCATAGATTTTGTGGACGATCTCTCTTCTCCGGACTGGGATAACTACCTTATTCGACATTCAAAAGCACGCCAAAAGATCTATAAGGAACAGAAGTTTCCTTTTGAGGTAAAAAATGTGCAATTTGATGGAGATATATAATACTATAGTACAAGAAAGTATAAAATAAAACTTAATAAAATGGGTTCAATCAAACTACAATCTTTTGAAGACTTTGCTAAAGCAAATACGGTTACTAAAGCATTGCAATTAAAAGAAGAACAATCAGCAGCAAGAATAAAGGCCGCAGATAAATTTAAAACTCTATTACGCGATTTCGATGTAACATCAATTAAAGAACTTAAAGAAGAAGATAGAAATAAGTTTTTTAGAAAGCTAGGTGCTTCTGAAATTTCTGAATCAATAGCAATTATTGAAGAAGGTACAAGATCTCAAATAGGTCTTATCAATAAAAAAGGGAAAATCCAATCAGTGTATATGCACTATGATGGTTATCCAGATCACATGCTTCCTACTATTAAGAAGAGTTACATGAATTCTGGTGCAGTTAAGAACATTCTTAAGAAAGGAGGTGCCTCTTACTTGAAACCAAAGTTTTCTGAAATCGAATTCTACGGAGATAAAGCTACACTTGATGGTGATGTTGAAAAAATCAACAAATTTATTAAAGACGCTAACTATGATGGAGGCGCTGAATTTGTATACTTATTTGATGAAAGAGATGGTAAGTGGTATATGGCAGATGTTTATGCTGAGACTGGTTTACAAAAGGCTTTTGAATCTATGATAATTAACGAAGCATTTAAACCTTCTAAAGGTAATGCAAGAGATGCAAAGAAAGTAAATAAGGCTCTAGAGAAATTCTTTATGGAACATCCTGCTTTAGCAGCTCCTGGCGTTATTTTAGGAGTATGTAAATATATGATGGCAGAATCTTTAACAGATGCTAACTTCCACTCTTATAGAGATCCAGTAAGTAAAGTAATTAAAGGTAAGATTACAACAGTAATGGTAGAACTTGATAGCCTTGGTGGAATGTCAGTTCCAGTTGGTAAAAAAACAATCATTAATTTACTAGACGACAAAGGAGCATTCATGGCAAACGCTGCAGGATGGTCAGGTATTGGTATTGTTGAAGGTATGGCTTTATTCTTAGACGGATTCGGTCATGGTGATACTGCTCAAAAAATTGTAGATGCATTTGAATTAATATGGGCTAATGAGTCTGTAGTAAATGAAGGTAATGCATTTTTAGCAGCAAGAGCAAAAGCAATTGAAGAAGATGCTGAAGAATTTGAATTTAACGGTAAGAAATTTCCTGTAATTAAAGAAGAAGTTGAAGTTACTGAGGATGAAATCGAAATCAAAGTAGATGGAGATTATGAAATCGAAGTTGAAAAAGAAGACGAAGAATCAGAAGAAGAATCAGAAGAAGGATCTGAAGAATCAGAAGAAGATTCTAAAGAATAATATCAACTTAAACTTCTTATGAAGAAACTATATACATTTAAACAATTTTTAAACGAGAAACTCCAGGTAAACAACTTGGAGGATTTCGTATTTGAAGGTGGAGCAGCAGGACACATGATGCACCCTTTCGACGACCACTCATTAACTTTTGCAGATTTTAAGACTATTGTTAAATCTTCATTACAAGGTGGGTTAGATTTCGAAGAGGCTGCAACTGAAAAGACCGATGGTCAAAACCTATTTGCAACTGTAAAAGATGGTCAAGCAATGTTTGCCAGAAATAAAGGGCAAATGATAAATCCACTAGACCTAAATGGTATCATTAAGATGTTTACTGGCCACGCCTCAAAGCTGGTTGAAGAAACATATATCTTTGCTGCTAAAGATCTAGCAGAGGCGCTCCCAGCGCTTAAGGATCAATCAATGTTCGCAAACGGATTAAATTTCGTTAATATGGAACTAATTTACTCTAAAAACCCTAATGTTATCTATTATGACAGAGATGTTATACAATTTCATGGTATTGTAGAGACAGATGGTGAAGGTAATCAAACTGGAAAGCAAAATGTTGCCGGTGCACTAGTTAAAGCACTCAAAGAATTAAAGTCAGATGTTCAAAAGACGTTTACAATAATTCCCCCTCAAATTTTAAAGTTAGCTAAAGACGTTGATTTTGAATCAAGAGTTGGTTATTATGAAAAGGCGATAAATAAACTAAGAGATACTTATAGCCTAGCAGATACTGATGAGGTTAAAATGTATCACGAGATGTGGTGGAGAGGTCAAATCGAAGAGAACTTTGCAGATTTAGAACCTGCACATAAAGAGGGTTTACTTTTAAGATGGGCTTACCTAGATAAGAAGACACTTAAGTTAACGGCGTTAAAGAAGGAATTAACTCCAGAACAAAATAAGGCTGTTAAAGATTTTGATGGTCAAAGAAATAAGAAGTATAAAGAAAACATTCTACCTTTTGAGAATCTATTTTTAGAATTAGGTGCAGATGTTTTAAAGAACGCTTCTAATTTTGTAGCTGCTAATCCAGATGCTGAGAAAGCAAGATTACACGATCAGATTAGAACTGAAGCTGGCAAGATTAAAAAGAATGGAGACCTTACTCAAATTGCTAAGGTTGAAAAAGAACTAGAAAGACTAGAGGGTATTGGTGGAATTGAGTCGATCATCCCAACAGAAGGAGTGGTCTTTAAATTTAAAGGAAAAACCTTTAAACTAACAGGTACTTTTGCTGCTATTAATCAGCTAATGGGTATCATAAAATACGGAAGATAATGGCATTACAGAATCTAAAAACATATTTTGAAGGGGCTAAAACAGCAGATGTTGATAAACTATTTAGTAACAAATGTATTGTAACTGAAAAAATCAACGGCTCATCATTTCATGTTAAAAGAGATGGTTCAGATTTTTCATACTATAAATCAGGATCTAAAGATCCAATGAATGTAGTTGATCGTACTATTGTTAGATACTATGAAAATGCAATTAGACACTTTAAATCTGTTTCTGCATCCGCAGTTGAAGATATGCCATTTGATTGGAAATTTGGATTTGAATACGTAGGTGATAGTAAAACTATTGACATAGAATACGATGTACTTCCTAAATCTAATTTAATCCTAACACATATTCAAGTATTACAGCCTTCTAATCCTACTAAAATTAGAAAGGTAATTAGAGATAATGTAGTACTTCAAAAATGGGCAAACTTATTAGAAGTTGCACCACCTCCAGTAATATTTGAAGGTCAATTACACTCAGGGCAAAAGGATTCTCTTAAAGGAATGCTATCTATGTCAATTAATGAATTTGAACAGAGTTTTGAAGATAAAAATAAACCTTCATTTACAAGAACTGTATTTGGCATCTTTAATGAAAACATGAAGCAATCGGCTTTAATGAATGATCTTTCAAAAGATGTTGCAGGTTTTATAGTTAATTTTCATGACGGTAAATCTTTACAAACATTTAAACTAGAAAAATTTAATAAAAAGCCTAGTGAAGATAGAAAACCATCTGACATGTATCAAATTACAATTTTAGATATTGTAGAACATTTGACACAGTTTAATTTTAAAGATATTAAATTAACTGCAGAAGATGCTGATAGAAGATATTTAGAATTAATGTCTGAGGTATTTAATAATTATATTGAAAAGAACGCTACTAAATATATTGGAGCTAAGTTTGACTCTGCTGATTTTTCGGATTCACCTATGTTTGAACTAAACCATAAATTTATTCAAAACGAAAAGACATTAACTCTAGTACAAGATAAGATTTTATCTGAATTATTTAAAATTACATTAGGTAGTTTTAGAAAGAAAAGAAATAAAGAAACAGATCTTATTAATGCAGATTTAATGAATAATATTAATTCTATTATAGAAACAATAAACTCTTTAATTATGGCGGAAACTAGTGAGAGTGATGTCATGAACTTTAATCAATATTTACTTAATAAGAAAATTAGTACTCAAGTAAGTCCAATTACTGAAGCGTTAAAGGTAGATTACCCAGAGCAAGGTAAGAAATTAGTTAATATGTTTGTTGGTAGATTCCAACCATTTACACTAGGCCATGCTAAAGTAGTTGAAACTATTCATAAGCAAAACGGCTATCCAGTAGTAATCTTATTAGTAAAAGCTAAGAACAAGAAAAAAGAGGATGCATTCAAGAGACCTTATGATGAGGCTACTCAAGTTTCAATGATTAACTCTTTAAAATCTAAATACCCAATCGAAGAAGTTTTCGTAATTCCAACTGGTGGCATTGACACTATGTTTAATGCAATGAGACCAAAATACGAACCAGTATTATGGGGAACAGGAAGTGATAGAATGAGAACTTATGGATTCCAAGTAGATAAGCAAGAATATAGAGATGACCTAGGAGTTAGAGATGACTTTGGTTTATTTGAAATCCCTAGAACAGGTAAGAATATTTCAGCAACGCAAGTAAGAAATGCTATGCTAGATGGCGATGAGAAGCTATTTAAGAAGCTAACTCCAAAGCCATTACATAACATGTATGGTGAGTTAAAGTCTAAACTAGAAGACTCTATGGGAGTAATGGCTGAGTCAACAGAAATAGAGTTTCAAACCTTCAACAATTTTATTAAGAATATATAAACAAATATAGTATCATAACATGAACAATATAAAAACATTCGAAAGTTTTAGAGAAGACAGTTACAAGCCAGTAAATGAGTCTATTCCATTTGGATCTTATTACTTTAATACTAGAACTGAATTCGGAGAACACAGTGATAGTTTACCAGAAAAAGGTGAAACTAAATACTTAGTATTTGCTCATAATAGCGCAGATCTTGATGGTCAAACTATTAGACTGCAGGGTGAAATTAGAATGGGATCTGCAACATCAAAGAATATTCTTGGTATTTTTGATGATGAAGCATACGCAATGGCTGCATATAATACCTTTACAAAAAAGCCAGAAGGAACTTTTGTTTCTTTCTCAATGGGAACTCTTTTCGCAAAGTCTAAATTTGCATTCCAATATGAAGAAACTCAAGGTAAACTAGCTAAAATTAAAGTAAGATAATTATGAATAAATTTGAAGATTTCTTAGAAGAAGGTAAAAAGATACAAATCAAAAGAAAGTATACTGAGAACCATCCAGCATCTACTGTTGGAAAAACTGCTAGCGTTAGAAATGAAGTGCTAAAAGCAGTAAAAGACGGCGTAATCACAGAAGAAGAGCTTACTAAAATAATTTCTAAATTATCTACAAGCCCTAAAAGATGGAGATCTGCTAATTCAAAATACTTTAATGTTTCTGAAGAAGGCGTTAAACTTTCTAAATGGGGCCGTAGAATTTTAAGTGAAGTTGAAGAAGCTCCTAAATTAAAAGCTTTTGCTATTCACGAAGCTATTAAAATCACTAAAGATGATTGGCCTATTCTTAAATTTAAAGACGGTGGTAAAAAGTATGAAGTAGAATTTGATGATTATGATGTTATCGATGACCATGGAAACGAAGGAAAGGATGTATACTTTATGGGCTATGACCAACATGGCGATATGTGGGAAATCGACGCATCCGTAGGATATAACTACGAAAACTCAGGTAATATAGATGATATTCACTATGATACTTTAATAAAGGTTGATGAATCAGTAGTTACTGAAGCTAAAAATGACGGTAACCTAGATACTATTGCTGATTATGTACAACAGGTTTTAGATGATGGTAAATCATTTATGGATATTGGTAAAAAACTTAAAGGTGCATACAAGTACGATTTTAGTACAGGTATGATGCCAATGTATACTATCCCAGTATCTGGAAATACAATTGTTATTATTAACAAGAAATACGTTGAAAACGGACAAGCAGATAGAATCGTTGGAGATATTGCTATCGGTCTAATGGAAAATATTAAAACAGAAATAACAAATATGGAAAATACATTTTCAATACACGAATCATTTGCATCGTTTACTGGCGCAAACGGATTCTTAAACGAAAAATTAGGAAGTCAGATTTTATCTAGCATCTTAATGGGTAACAAAGAGGGTGCGTATGGTAAGAAAAACCTATCTACTTTAGCTGGAGGTTTTTACCAAATGACTAAAGTTGCTCTTGATAAAATTCAAGACGAAGACTTTCTTGTAGATAATGACCCACAAAAAGCATTTAAAAATCACGGAGGTTCTAAGAATATTATTTTCTTTATTTCAGATAATGAAAAAGAGAATCCATATTTACCAAGCGATTCCGGTTCATACGGAAGTTTAGCTACTATTCCAGGCGGCGGTATTCTATTAGCAGCAATGGGTGGTGATAGAGAATTTTATACTAATGACTGGTCTAGATATTCTAAGAATAGAGCTTGGAAAAAAGATGGTAAAAAAGGTTCATCTGATCAAATCGGTGTAAATAAGAAATATAGAGGCTGGGATGCTTCCGGTTTAAATAATGGTAAAAGAATTGCAGAAGTTTCTGATAGAGTTATTATTGTAAACCTAGATCTAATTAGACAAAAGTATTCTACTCAACAACTAAGAGATGCAAGACAATCTGCTAAAGCAGGTGCTACTGCATTTAAATCTGATAAAGATTTTAAATCAGATAATGTAAACAGATACCACAAGATACTAGCTACTAAAGCAGCAAGTTTACCACTAGATAAAATGGTAGCAGATGCTATTGACTTATTAGCAACTCAAATTAAAGATGGTTTAGCTAAAGGCGATAAGACTAGATATGAAGAAATTAAAATAGGAGAAAACTCTAAAGGTAAAGAGGTTAAATTAAGAGATGCTTCTAACCACATGTCAAATATCCTAGATAACTATTCAAGGTATTGTGACTATATTAGACAGAGTGAAGAATCTACAGAAAGATACGGACAGGCCGAGTCTTACTATGAAAGAGAATCTAAAAACTATGCTAAAGAAATTAAAGACCAAATCAATAAGATTAAAGGATTTGATTACGCTTGGTAATAAAACTAAAACAAAGATATGAAAATAATTACAACATTTGAACAATTTTTAAACGAGAAGTCATATAGAATGACAGGCGTCTACTCGGCTAAAGGTCTTGTAGGTAAAGTAATGCAAGCGTTTAGACAAGAAATTAAAACAGTAAAATACGAAGGTATTAATGTAGTAACTCAAGAGGAAGTTAATAAAGAATGGACTAAGTTCGAAGATAAAGCTAAGAAGATCATTTTAGATCAAGTAGAAAAAGGAGCAGGTGGCATGGACGGTGTACTATATGTTACTGCTAATCTTTTTAATGGATTCGCTATAGATGAGGTTAATGGTTTAAATGATTTAGACCCGGACAATACATTATATCTTTCATACGAAGTGGTAATTAACGTAGGCTTTATGGATGATTTTAACGGTGCAAAAGTCGCTAGAAAAATCGATAAAACTGGAATGATGAATTCCCCAATATCACACGAAAAGGAACTTATTTACGGTGAATATGACGCAGGGGTTGGTAACAACAATCTTGAAATTAGAGATAGCGAACACATTCAAATAGACAAAAAGTAATATGTCAGAAGATAAGCCATTAGAAGAAAGCGCACAAGGAGCTATATCATTAAATCCAGGACAAACTGTTGGTGGAATAGGTGATCCGGTTTTTCCTACCGCTACTACTGTTGGTTCTGGCGATGTTCCTGCTGTAGCAGATATTGACGATGACGAAGAGGAAGCTAAGAAGGATAAAACAAAAAAGAAATTAGAGATGGAATCATTTAATGTATATACACAGTTTTCAAACTTTTTAAATGAAGGTAAAATACCTAATTTTAAATTCGGCCAAAAGAAACAATATTCAGCTGATGATATTAACACCGAATATGGTTTTTGGGGAACTTTAGATATTCACATGGACTCTGAATCTATTGAAGAAATATGGAATGATGTATGGGGAATATTAACTAAGGATTGGAAATTCTCAGATGCCGGAGCTCTATATTATTTAAACGCAAAAGCTGGACGTCATTTAGCAGATAAAGTATGGAACGATATTAATGCTCAGATTTCTCAACCAGATGCTATCGATATGATTTTATCTGATTATGTAAGACCTACTCAATGGAAAGCGTGGGCTAAAGAATATAATGAGTTTGCTCAAGAAGAATTAGCTGAGTCCGATAAAATTTATGAAGAGGCTTTACTTGAAAATGCAGTTAGAGATTTACACTTTGAAATAGATGCTGATAAAGCTGAAGAACTAAAGATTGAAATCGGCGCATCTCAAGGAGAGGTTACAAGAAGAAAACAAATCGAAGGTGGTGAATATTCACTAAGAAGATTTAGAAAAGAGATTAAGTATGATGAGACTGGTGAAGATCTTGGTGTATTTAAACCTGGTAGCTATATGGCTGCTACTTCTAAATTAGGAGATGGACCACATAAGAAAGCTGTTAAGAAAGTAAAATGGAATAGAAAGAAATATGACCAATGGCTTGAAGATGTAGCTTCTAATGATGGCTGGAAGAATGCATTCGATATGGCACAAAATGCTAAGCAAGAACCCGGTCTATTACAATGGGCTAAGAAAGAATTTAGAGGTGAAGATGTAATGCAAAGAATCCAATGGGATATTGAAGCATTTGCAGAATCAGTAACTAAAGATCATTTTTCAGAATGGTATAAACTGAATGAGGCTAAAGATGTTAGTAGAGATGAGATGATGAAATGGATTAAAAAGTATATGGATTTCGTTGGAACTACAGAAGATTTTAGTGGCTCTCAAGGAGGTATTCATGTATCTGGAGAAGATGGAGACGAATATAAAGGTAGCGTAATTTACAGCTATTACTCTGAAGACTATAAGAATAGAGAGTTTGGTGTTTGGAATAAATGGGAAAAAGAACTTAATAAAAGAGGTTGGTATAGTGAATGGTATGATGCAGGAACTGTATGTATATGGCCACTATAAAATAACAAACCTTTTACAAATTAAAGACCCAAACATTTTTCTGTTTGGGTTTTTTTGTTTATATTGTAAGGTAAATATATAAAACATGATAGAATCATACTCACAATACACATTATTACTAGAGGCTCAACAGAGGCTCAAGATGAATGTGCCTAAAGATGTCATCGATTTACATAAACTCTTTAAGAAAAATAAAAGAGAACTTTATGTGGTTGGTGGTGCAGTTAGAGATGCAATGCTTGGACAAAAACCAAAAGACTTTGACCTAGCTACTGATGCAAAACCAGAAGAAGTAATTAAGATCTTAAAATCAGGTGGTGTTCCAACCATCGGAGAAGTAGGTCAACAATTTGGAGTTGTAATTGCTAAAACACCTAGCTTTGCTGAGGGTATGGAAATTGCAACATTTAGAGAAGATATTGGAAAGGGTCGTAGACCTGATGCTGTTAAATTCTCTACAATAGATCAAGATGTTCTAAGAAGAGACTTAACTATTAATGCACTATTTTACGATATTGCAACTCAAGAGGTAGTCGATCTAGTTGGTGGTATTGCAGATATTCAAAGTAATACTATTAGAACTGTCGGTAGAGCTCAAGAGAGATTTGAAGAAGATCCTCTAAGAAAATTAAGAGCCCTAAGATTTGCTGGTAGAACTGGTAGTAAATTAGAAAAGAATACAGCAGAAGCTATCATTAGTGATAACTCATTAGAAGATATTAGTCCAGAAAGAATTAGAGATGAATTTAAGAAATCTGTAACTACTGCTAAATCACCAAAGAAATACTTGGAGATGGTAGAGTACTTTAAGATGTGGCCAGTGATGTTTCCTACTGTTTATGTTGATAAGAGATTTATAGACACTAGGGATTGGATAATTCAAATAGCAACTCTATTTGGTGTTAATGAAAACGATCAAATAAAATCTCAATTAAATAGACTAACATTCTCAAGTAAAGAAATAGATTCTATTTTATTTCTTAAATCATTAATGACTCTAAAACCAGAGACTGTATTTGATATAAGTAAAAAGAGAGATATTGTAAAGCTAGATAAAAAGATTATCTTAGAGTTTGCAAAGCTAAATAAGTTAGACATTAAAATGATAAAGGCATTTATTAAATACAAGCCATCTACTAATGGCGGTGATGTTATGAAGCAGTTTGATGTGAAAGGACCTGCAATCGCAGATAAAATAAAAGAGATCGAAGCAGAAAAGTTTGTAAAACTTTACAAATAATTGCCTCTAGATTTTTTTATGTCAATTATTTTTCGTATATTAGTACTGTAACTTATGGATGACAAGAGCAAAAAATTAAAAGAGGTAAATCTAACACTTCAAGAGTGGTTAGATGCTTTGCGTATGCCTACTCCAGTGAGAAACAAAAAGAAATATAGACGTAAGAAGAAGCATAAAGGTAAAGACGATGAGTAAAATTGTAGTAATAGGAGATATTCACGGACACAACTCTTGGAAAGAGCTTGTAAAGTTGCATAGTGATGCTACAGAGTTTGTGTTTATTGGAGATTACTTTGACTCATTCTCAGTTTCACATGCAGAACAAATCTTTAACTATAAAGAAATTATTGCATGGAAAGAATCTACTAATGTTAAAGTAACTATGTTAATTGGTAATCATGATTTTCACTATATGTCAGACTGTGGTGGAAGATATGGTGGTTACAATCGAACGTTCGCACCTGAAATTGGCGAACTCTTACGAGAGACTAAAGGACATTTACAAGTAGCATATCAAGTAGATAAGTTTTTATTTACACATGCTGGTGTTTCGAAAGAATGGTATGAAGCCAATTTCCCAGAAGCTGGTAATATTCCAGAACAGATTAATGATCTTTGGTCTTATGATAAGAGATCATTTAATCATAGTGGTATGGAGATGTACGGTAATTATGATGGTGAAGGTCCGATGTGGATTAGACCTCAGGCCCTAAGACGTAATATGCTTAACGATAACATTATTCAAATCGTTGGACATACTCACATGCATTCAATCGACTATGATGATAATCATTACTTTATCGATACTCTTCCGTATGAGTATCTGACTATCGAGAATGGAGTTCCAGTCATTTACGAACTCTAAATAATATGAGAAAGCCGTGAAACAATCGCGGCTTTCTCTCTATAATTAATATATTAAATTCTAGTTATATGGCAAACATTCTAAACGAAGCAGACAAAATTATTAACCACAGATCAGAAGAGAAAGAACGTATGTACGGTCCTTTCGAAGAAGGCATGCGTAGAGCTGCAATGATCTGTTCGGGTATGACCGGCAAAGAATGGTCCGGTTCTGACATGTACGCAGCACTAGTTGCACTTAAATTAAGTAGACACTCTTACAACTATAAAGAAGATAATCTTCTTGATGCAGTTGCATATATCGGTGGTCTAGATAACTATATTAAGAAGTATGGTTATGGCGATACTGAAAAACCTATTAATTTAACTGACGCAGACGCTGGATATGGAGACAAGCAATAACCTAGTCTATTTTACAGACATAGAGAAAGATAAATCACTTAAGATTGGTATTGCCGCACTTGTAGGTAAACTCAGTCCTAAGCCACAATCACATAAATCTGGATGGGCATTCCATCTAGGTAATCAATTAACTAACGCAGGCTATACCGATGTACAGGTAATTACAGATATTGAGACCGACTGGTCACAGTTTGATGTAATGTTACTAGAACATGGTATGGAATTCAAAGGCAACTTTAATATTTTTGGTGGAGCGAACGATGACCTATATCATCAAATAACTAGAATGTTTGCACCCGATATACGAATGTATTCGCTCCACCATGATATGCCTGCAGTAGATACACTAATTGAAAAACGTTTAAAGACAGGTTCTGATCTTTTTAAAACCCTTGAGGTTAGAATAAAAGACACTAAAGAACTCTGCGCTAAAATTCCCAGAATAGACCGAATCCAAAAGACAAAGTCACTTTGCTTTGGAGACTCTCACTCTTTTAGTCAATATACTCCGGGGTATATGACCGATCGACATGATGGCTTAACTCTATATGGTACACTACGAAGAGGCATCCGCACTTATGTACCTGAAGACATCGAAGAGCTTAGAATCTATCTAGGGAATATAGATATTAGACATCACTTAATGAGACAAGCTAATCCTAGCAAAGCTCTAAAAGATATGATGGCTATATATGAACAACAATTAATTGATTTAGAAATTGATAATATTGATGTTGTTCAGGCTCTACCAATTGAGAACGAGTCTAGACCACTACCAAAAACAGGGTATTACAAAGATACTCCATTCTTTGGTACATGGGCAGAAAGAACTGAACTTGTAAAGGAGTTTAATATATTGGTTGAGGCAATGTGTAATAGAAATGGTTGGAAGACTTGGAGACATCCGGATGTTTATTTAAACTCTTTTGGTGAATTAACATTTGATGTTATGGAAAAGCCTAAGTCAGTTCATATTGCACGAGAGTATTATCGTTGGGACTTAGTTAAAAATGAGCCTAACACAAAATTAATAAAAGTAACTCAAGCACTATTTTAATATGGCACTAACACAAGAACAAATTAACGACATTAGATTTAGCGTAGATACAGTCAATGGATCTCTAAGGGCTTATGGAAAGCCAGATATTTCAGACTCTCTACTAAAACATAATCTTAACCACTTGTTATCAGCAGCTAGCGCAATCGCGTCCGAGCTAAATGAAAGACAAGTACTTGGCAATCAAATATGAAAACATATAAACTATTAATAACACCATTAACCAAAACATCGGGCAGACAAGATGCCCCTTATACCCTAGAAATAACAACCGATAATATCAATTGGTCGATGGATCAATACCAAAGAAACCGAGCAGCTTTCGACTGGGAAATAACAGAAGTGAATGAATATACCGTGTAAAATTAAGACTACTAAATACTATGATGAATTCATTAGGTATTATGAGTTAGCCTTAGACCAGCAGAAAAAGAGTAACCTAGGCCACATTCCGCATGCCGAGTCTAATTTAGACGATGCATTAATGGAACATATTGAATTATATGATGTGGTAGAGCGTAAGTTTGCTGGATTTAGTCAAATCGTAAATGATGCTTTTTATGGTTGGACTGAAGCACACCCTTATTGGTCAAGAATGCAAGCAGGCCTTTATACAGAACAACGCAAAGATGTCGCTACTAATTGGACTGGAAAACAAGAAGTCTTCGGCCTACCAGAATGGCTTTACATATTCATATTACATAGAGTATGTGGTTCTGCAATTAACTATGCTACTAAACCAAGTGGCTATCACAACACACTACTATTTGATTTATGGCAATCCGATACTATAGAACAAATGTGTGAGCAAGTTAAAGCCAGAACTACGCCTTTCTACACTTCGGTTGGTTATCAATTTCCAGCTTTTCCAAAACCCCCAGTGCCAGAAGTAGATGAAAATGCCTTTGTTGGTATGGCAAACTTTGAAGCTCCTCAATTTACTTACAAGAGAGGTGGCGACTATTTCCTATGTGAATTTGCACCACGCCTAGCTAGAGAGATGGCAACATGGTTAGAGGCTGGTGGTAAAAGAGATCTTAGAGAAATAGGTGAATGGATGTTTCAATGGAATGCTGATAATGGCCTAAGAGCTTATAGATTCCAGTACGCAGCAGTCTTAGCAGATATTGCAGATTGGTTTCCACAGTATGTCAATAAAGAGTCAATGTTTTATTATGGAACAAATGCAGTAGAATGTATTGGTTATCTTGCAGATCCTGTAGAAGGCAAGGGTAAGAAATCAGAACCATTCCTAGATGCAGTAATGACAAAAATCTATGAAGATACAGGTAGTCTTCCGTATAACGCAGAGGATGTAGCTTGTGACTTTATTAGATGGATTGAAAACTATATGAGACCAGGAAAAGATTATGCTCATATTGATTTAGATAATACATTTAATAGTTCAACAATTATCGATCACCCCTACGGTAGACAAAAGGCTATGGTAGATTTAGGATTGGTAGAAACATTTAACGGAATGAAACATCATCCATCTGATGATAAAGTAATTGCAGCTGCTGGTATTACACCAGAAGCATATAAGAAAAAAGTAGCAGAATTTTATGGCGCACAATAAACACACCGATGTATTAATGAACCAGGATCTAAATCTGATGATGCCGAATAAACAGGCATGGTTGGATTTAGCAGGTGATTGGCAAGATCCATTCGAGGCTCCACAATTAGTAGACCATGATGGATTTAAAGTAGTTAGAGAAGATCTAATGGGATTTGGTTCTAAATGTAGATTTGGAGATATTCTAGTTAGTACATGTAAATATGATACTCTAGTCTATGTTCAACCTAGATATGGATTTGCAGGTATTTCACTTGCATACCTAGCACAGAAGTATAACAAGAAACTTGTACTATTTAGTCCAAGTCAAAAAGAGATTTCAGACCATCAAGCAATTTGTGTTGAAATGGGAGCTGAAATGAAATTTAAAAGAATTGCAGCAATGCCAGTTCTAAATCAACATGCTAAGAAATGGGCAGAATCAAATAATGCATTTTTTATTCCACTAGGACTTCGCCATGAATTGGTTACAGCAGCTGCTGTGAAGGTCGCACACGATCTTGCAGAGAAACATGGTTATCCAGAAGAAGTATGGTCAGCAATATCCACTGGCGTTCTACAAAGGTCTTTGCAAATAGCCTGGCCCGATGCTAAGTTTAATGGAGTTGCAGTAGCAAGAAATATTAAGAAAGGCGAAAGAGGTATTGCAGAAATTTGGTCACATCCAAAAGCATTTACACAAGATGTAGACCCACAATATAATCCACCATTTCCATCGGCAATGAATTACGATGCAAAGGCTTGGGAGTTCATGACAAAACATGGCTCTCCTGGTGCCTGGTTCTGGAATGTAGGTGGCGATCCTAAACCAAAAGATATTAACACAAAATTGTTAACAAAGTCTGAAAGAGCTTGGGGTGAAATACTTGAAACAGATAAGTAAATTTAACTATAACATTTAAATAAAGTAGCGATGGCAAACATAGATAATGAATGTAAAGACTTAGAAGTAAAAGACTTCTATGCAGAATCAACAACACACTTAGAAGACATTATGTCTCATCAAAAAAACATGCAAGAGAAAACTTATGGTTTTAACTTTGAAGAAATGTCATTACGTGAAGTAATGAATTTCTGGCACTGTAACACTCATGCTGTAATTGATGAAATTCACGAAATGACAGATGCTCTTGGTGGAATTAAAGACGGAAGTGGAAATGCAGTATGGAAATACTGGAAGAAAGACTTCTCAACATTTGATAATAAGAAAGTTTCTGATTTATCCGAAGATGATAAAAAAGAACTATATATGGAATGGGTAGATATTCTACACTTCTTTATTAATTATGCCGCGTCCATAGGCCTTGACGCAAAGACCGCTTACAATTACTATTTTGCGAAAGCAGAAGAGAATGTTCAACGTCAAAAAAGAGGCTATTAATGTTATTAGATATTGAACAAAAAGAAAAAGAAGTAATAGTATCTTACTATAATAAAGAAGGTACAGTTTCATTTAAAAGATATGGAATTGATAAATTTCAAAATTGGGTTGTAGCAAAAGATAATGATAGATGGAAAGATCGTTCTACTACAAATTGGGACGGCCGATCACTTAAGAAATCTATATCTAAATCCTTTAATAAATTTTCATTACTTTATTTCATGGATGGTCTTCCAGAAAAAGATCAAGAAGAAATCTTTGAGTTTAATATGCCTAAAACATATTTTGTTGATATTGAGACTGAGATTGTAGATGGTTTTCCAAAACCTGAAGAAGCTAAATCTCGTATATTAACATTCTCAATTATTACCCCAGATAAAAAGGCTATTGTCCTAGGCCTTGAAGATCTAGACTCTGATCAAATCAAAAGTATTGAAGATGATACTAATAAGCATCTTAAAAACTATGATTCTGATTGGGAATTTAGTTATTACAAATTTAAGTCGGAATATGATATGGTATACACATTCCTACATAAGTTTTTACCTAAGTTTCCTATGATGACCGGATGGAACTTTATTAACTATGACTGGCAGTATATTGTAAATCGATGTAAAATCTTACAAATAGATTTAGAAAAGGTTGCAATTACTGGTGCTCTAGATAGAAAAGATTCTAGGCCGTTACACATGGGTATTTTAGATTACATGCAATTATACGATAAGTACGATCGTTCAGTTGCAGTAAAAGAATCAAATGCATTAGCATTTGTATCTGGAGCAGTACTTGGAGGTATTAGCAAAATACAATATAGTGGATCTTTACAGGATCTTTACGAGAATGACTTTAAAAAGTATGTATTCTATAACGTAATTGACTCCTGTTTAGTTTTTTACATAGATCAAAAATTAAGATCTATGGAAGTTCTTTTAACTTTAGCTACAATTACAAGAATGCCACTATATAAAGCCGCGTCCCCCGTGGCTGTTACTGAATCTTTAATTGCTCGTAAATTAACTGAGCAAGGACAACGTATAGGAGTTGAATACGATAAAGCAGACAGTAAAAAAGAAGCTAAGTATGAAGGTGCTTTTGTTAAGCAACCAATTGTCGGTTATTATGGTGGAGTAAGTGCATTTGATTTTGCATCACTATATCCATCTATAATGAGACAATTTAACATATCACCGGATGCATTTATAGAGATGGTAGGAGAAGCAGAAATAAAAGAGCGTCGTAAAGATGAATCTGTTATTGTATGCGAAAATGGAGTTGTGTATAAAAAAGAAGATAGTATTCTTAAAAAGATTCTAGGTGATTTATATGACCAAAGAAAAGAATATAAGAAAACATCTTATGATTATTACACAAAAGCCGACGAATTGACAAAAAAATTTAGGCTCTAAAATCGATAAACTTCGATAGTAATACGATATATAAAACATCAAGTATTACTACCAGCGTTTATAGGTATTAAGAGATTGAATTGGGTCTTACTAGACCTTTTTTGGTCTAATGGACCTTTATTTTAAAAACAAAGTAATTAACTTAAATCAACTAAAAAAACAAAAATCACAAATGTCATTATTTACTGAAAGAATTCCGTTTAAACCATTTGAATACCCTGAATATTATACAGAGGGTTGGTTAAAACAAGCGCAAGCGTTCTGGCTACACACAGAGATCTCCATGCAAGGAGACGTAAAAGATTGGAACGAAAACCTTTTACCACATGAAAAACATTTAGTCGGAAATATTCTTTTAGGTTTTGCACAAACTGAATGTGCAGTATCTGACTATTGGACACAATATGTAACTACATGGTTTCCAAAACACGAGATTAAACAAATGGCAATGATGTTTGGTTCACAAGAAACTATTCATGCTACAGCTTATTCTTATTTAAACGAGACCCTAGGTCTTGAAGATTTTGAAGCATTCTTACATGAGCCTGCAACTGCAGAGAAATTTGAGCTATTAACAGCAACTACTGCACCTTATACACATGAAGATTTAAAGGTAAATAAGCAAGCCAGAAATGAGGTTGCTAGATCTCTTGCGATTTTTTCTGCGTTTGCAGAGGGTTGTTCTCTTTACAGTTCTTTTGCAGTTTTATACTCATTCCAAATGAGAAACTTATTAAAAGGTATTGGCCAGCAAATGAAGTGGTCAGTAAGAGATGAATCATTACACTCTAGAATGGGATGTAAATTATTCAGACACATGTGTGAAGAATATCCAGATTTGAAACAATCAGTTCAAGCGGATGTATTAAAAGCAGCAGAGCTTATCATTTATTTAGAACATAATTTTATTGATAAGATCTTTGAAAACGGAGACCTAGATAATTTAAAAGCTAGCGATCTAAAACATTTCATTACTAAGAGAGCTAATGAAAAATTAGTTGAACTTGGTTACGAATCAGCATTTGAATATGATGAGGAAGCAGCCGATCAACTAGAATGGTTCTACCATTTAACTGGAGGTCACACTCACACAGATTTTTTCGCAGTTAGACCAACTGACTACGCTAAAGCTGGAGAAGGTGAAAACTGGGACGACGACAATTTATTTGACTAATATTATTATATGGCACAAGACATTAAACAAAAAAACCACGGAGAACATTTAGGATGGGAGCTAGGGGTGGATTTTCCACTTTGGGCAAATACTGAAGTTTATGTGAAAACAATCTCAGCAGGCTATCTGTTTGGAGATGAAAAACCAAAAGACGCATACTGGAGAGTTGCTACTACAGTTGCAAGACGTCTTAATAAACCGGACTTAGCAACAAAATTCTTTGATTATATATGGAAGGGTTGGTTGAACTTAGCTTCACCAGTTCTATCAAATACAGGGCTAGAAAGAGGTCTTCCTATTTCTTGTTTTGGTATTGATGTAGCGGATTCTATTCACGACATCGGTGCTAAAAACCTGGAGATGATGCTACTCGCAAAACATGGCGGTGGAGTAGGTATCGGTATAAATCAAATTAGACCCGCTGGAAGTAACATTACAGGAAATGGAACGAGCGATGGTGTTGTACCATTCACTAAAATATACGACAGTACTATATTGGCAACCAATCAGGGTTCTGTGCGTAGAGGAGCAGCATCAGTCAATATTGATATTGAACATGGTGATTTCTGGGAATGGTTAGAAATTAGAGAGCCTAAAGGAGATGTTAATAGACAATCTCTTAACCTACATCAATGTGTTGTAGTGCCAGATGGTTTTATGCAAAAGATTGAAGCTGGCGATAAAGAGGCTAGAAAGAGATGGATTGCAGTACTAAGGAAAAGAAAAGCGACTGGTGAGCCATACGTAATGTTTAAGGGTAATATTAATAGAGCTAACCCAGATGCATATAAACAAAACGGATTAAAGGTTTATATGACTAATATCTGTTCTGAAATTACACTACACACAGATGAATCTCATTCTTTTGTATGTTGTCTATCTTCTGTTAACTTAGCAAGATACGATGAGTGGAAAAACACAGATCTTATTTACACAGCAACATGGTTCCTGGATGGAGTACTAGATGAATTTGTTCAAAAGGCAAAATTCATGAGAGGCTTTGAAAATTCAGTAAGATCTGCAGAAAAAGGTAGAGCACTAGGACTTGGAGTTTTAGGATGGCATACTTATTTACAAGAAAGAGGAATTCCATTTGAAGGCTTATCAGCACAATTTGAAACTAGAAAGATCTTTAAGCAATTAGAAACTGAAAGTGAAAAGGCTTCAAGAGATATGGCATTAGAAATGGGTGAACCACTATGGTGTAAAGGTACTGGTATGAGAAACACTCACCTGAGAGCTATAGCACCGACTGTAAGCAACTCAAAACTAGCAGGTAATGTATCTGCAGGCATTGAGCCTTGGGCTGCTAACGTGTTCACAGAACAAACTGCAAAGGGTACATTTATTAGAAAGAATCCAGTACTAGAGAAGTTCTTAGCACTTATTAATAAAAATACTAGAAAGACATGGGATCAAATCTTAACAGATGGAGGTTCAGTACAAGGTCTAGATTTTATTGGAGATTATTATGTAAAAGTAGCTACTAGTATTACAGATAAAGCAAATATACTTACACAATCTAAATTAGATGCTTTACCTGAATTAGAAAAGGATGAATATATTCCTATTAAAAACATCTTTAAAACATTTAAAGAAATTAATCAATTAGAATTAGTAAAACAAGCAGGTATTAGACAACAATACGTTGATCAGGCTGTAAGTTTAAATTTAGCATTCCCTAATGAAGCAGATTCTAAGTTTATTAATAAAGTACACTTAGAAGCTTTTAAAGAAGGAGTCAAAACTCTTTATTATATGAGAACAGAGTCAGTATTAAGAGGCGATATTGCTGCAGCAGCAATGGATCCAGATTGCTTAAGCTGCGACGGATAATAGAAGTTGTGGTTAAGTCCACTTCTTAGGACCGAGATAGTTCTCGGATCGAGGCCAGGGGTTCGCTACTTCCTGGCCTCACTTTTTTTGCACATTTTTTTGGAACAAAACACAGAAACCCTGTATAAACTGACACATTAACAAAGAAATGAACAATCATTCGTTAACAAAAATATTAACAACACACTGCTCAAATATTCAAGTAGCAGTTACTTCTATCTCTAATCCTAGAATACTGCAGACTGCAGACTGAATAGAAGTTTTTTACAAACCAAATTAATTTATTATGAAAAATTTTATTTTATCAATGGCACTAGTTGTATTAACAACTTTAGGTGCAAACGCGCAAAACGCGAAAGGCGACTGGTACGTAGGTACTGGCGATATTACTAACACGGCTTGGACTGAGTTATCAATCCAACCAACAATTGGCTATGCTTTTTCTGACAACTATATGGTTGGAATGAATTTGACACAAGCAGACTCAACAGAAGACATGGTCTTAGGTCTAGAAGGAAGATATTTCCATAGAGGATTCTTTGGCTACTTAGCACTAAACGATTTTGATTTCGATCAAGCTCAATTAGGTGTAGGTAAAATGTTTGAGTTTCACAAAGGAGCAATGTTTGTAGATCCAAAAATCGTTTACGATTTAGGAGCTGAAACAACTAACCTTCAAATTGGGTTCGGCTTAAAATTCTAAGCTAAATCTAATTTGGTTTAAAGCCCAGGTTTCTAGGATCCTGGGCTTTTTTATTGAAACTAACTAGTAAAAACAAGTATAACTATCAAACAAAAATATATTTAGATGAAACTACAAATTGATCGAATTGACCAGCACGCTTTAACCGGTTTTATTAACCGAGTTAAACTAATTGACTCATTTGTCTACATGAAAATCAAAGATGGACAAATCACTTCTGCAGTATATCTCCCACAAAGAGATGCTGTAAAATCACACGCAGTAGAATGCGATAAGATTTTCCAAATCAGCGAATGGCCTGATACAGACCTAGAAATGAAGGTTGCCTTCTTCGAAGGAGCAAAGGTTATTGAAGCTATCAAACATTTTGATGCTGACGCTATTAAAGGAGAATTAGAATTCATTGAACAAGAAGGCGAATTAATCGCATCTTCATTGAGAATGTTCAACGATGAATTAGAAATTACATTATCTTGTTCAGAGCCTTCATTAGGTTTTAAAGATTTAACACCAGCACAACAAGATGCTATTTTCGCTATCGATAATACTAAGTTTAGCTTTAACATGGACACACATACTATTGGTAAAGTAAAGAACTTATTTGGACTTGATAAAGAAGAAACATTTAGCGTAAAAGCAAATGGTACAGGAGTAGCTGTAAGTGGAAAATCATTTAATGCTACAATTAATCCAGAATCAAACGGTAATGGAGAAGTAACTGTATACAAGAAGTATTTAAACCTCTTAGACAGAGAAGAACAAAAAGTACATATTTCAGACTCTAAGATTGTATTCCAATCAGTAGAATCCCAAACACTATTAACTGTTTCAACTTGCCAAACAGCTTAATATATGAATATAGAGTCACTTACTGAGAAACCAATCGATCAACTTAGTAGAGAAGATGCAGAACTGCTTGTAAGTCATTACAAGCAGTTGTCTGCTAAATATACTGCTTATGAACAAGCAGTAAAATTAACTCTTAACTCTATCTACGGTGCATTCGGTAATAAGTGGTTTCACTTCTTCAATATTGATATTGCAGAATCTATTACGAAACAAGGTAAGAACGCAATTCTATATTCTGAAACCATACTTAATAAGTATGTAAATGAGTTTTGGCACAAAGATACTAAAGTACATGAACAATTCGGCTTAACTGTTAAAGGTAAAGTTGAAAAACCAGCGGTAATCTATATTGATACAGATTCATGTTACGTACAGTTTCAAGATCTTTATGAAACCATTGTTTGGAAAGACGAAGAAAAGGCTTTACCACTTGATGAATTCATATTAGCATTTTATGCATTTAGACTTAAGGATTATATTACCGCAACCATGCATAAATATGCAGAACTTAGAAACACAGATAATTTCTTATTCTTTGAATTAGAATCATTAGCATATAATGGTATTTGGATGTCTAAGAAAAAGTATATTCAAAATATTGCATGGGATGATAAACTAGAAGTTACCGATAGGCATCCACATTTAAAGAAGGTAAAAACAATCGGCTTTGATACTATTCAATCTTCAACTCCAAAATTCGCTAGACAAAAATTAGTAGAAGCATTAAAGATTTTATTTAAATCTCAAAAAACACCAGGAGCAGAAGAACTTCAAGAACTTGTTCAGTTTATGAAAACTAGCAAGAAAGAATTTCAACTTGCAAATATTGATGATATTTCATTTAATCGTAGAACTAATAATATTGATAAGTATATTGTTGACGATCAAATTGAATTTCAAGTAGGACTTAAATGTCCAGCAAACGTAAAGGCTGCTGGCTACTATAACTACTTGTTAAATCAAAATTCAAAATATAAAAACAAATATAAGGTAATTGGCAACGGTGAAAAACTAAAGATTTACAATTGTAAAACACCTATTTCAGAAGTTTATGCATATATGCCAAATGAACACCCGTATGAAATTGCACCACAAGTAGATTATGACACTCAATTTGAAAAGTGTATGATCGATCCTCTTAATAGAGTATTAACTGCAATAGGATTACAAACATTAGATACGAACCTAATTTATGCTTCGGCATTATTTTAAAATTAAAAACATGGACGGTACTTATTACAAATTTAAAGTTATTATGCAACTAGTAGAACAATATCCTAACGATCAAGAGCTTGGCGCTAAGGTTAGAGAAGAATATTGGTTAAACTATAAAAAAAGTCAACAAGATCCTAATCAATTAAGGATAGATTTTCCAGATGATGAAATTGTTGAAGATAAAGATATAGATTCAATAGCACACCGAGCAATAGATTAATATGAGTGATATAAGATCAAGTATGGTAATGCACTACAGGGAAGTAAGACCTTGGGGTGAATATGAAGTAATACATGAAGATAGTAATTGTAAAGTTAAAAAAATTACAGTTAGTCCTAATAGTAAACTATCATATCAATACCATGATAAAAGAAAAGAATGTTGGGTTGTCATAGATGGACAATTAACAGTAGTTCTGAATGGGGCAGAAATCACACTTAATCCAGGTATGAATTATACAATTTATCCTGGTGATAAACATAGAGCTTGGAATAAAACAAATAAACCAGTTGAACTCATTGAAGTTCAAACAGGCACTTATTTTGGCGAAGACGATATAACTAGAATAGAAGATGATTATGGCAGATAGAATTAATATAAAAGATTTACCAGAAGCCCAGCAAGAATATGTAAAAGAATACCAAAGAATTTTACATGGTTTAGCTGATGTCCAGGATCAAATTAGAGATCTAGAAAGAAAGGCTCATAATTTAACAGAAGACTTAAATACATTACGAGCAAAAGAAAAAGCTGAGTTCGGAGACGACGGAGTTATACTCTAAACAATTTAAGTTTTTTTCATATAATAATAAACAAAAGAATACAATGGCAAAAAAGAAAACATTTAGTTTTGATGACATTAATAAAGAATTAGCAGATCTTAATCCACTAGGTTCTGTTATGGAACATTCTAGCTTTAGTGAAGTTACAGAGTGGATAGACACTGGTAATTATCATCTTAATGCATGTGTTAGTGGTTCACTATTTGGTGGATGGCCTAACAATAGATCTTGTTCAATTGCAGGACCTTCAGGAACTGGTAAAACTTACCTAATTTTAAACTCTATTGCAAGAGCAATTGATATGGGTTATAGCGTTATTTTTTATGATTCAGAAGCAGCAGTTGATAGAGAGTTAATGAAGAAGTTTGGTATTGATACTAATAAAGTAAATTACCAACCATGTAATACAGTACAAGAGTTTAGACAATCAGTAACTACAATTACTTCTAAAATGCAAGAGGTAAAAAGAGCAGGTGGTGAAACACCTAAGGTAATGATTATCTTAGATTCAGCTGGTAACTTAGCAACAGCAAAAGAAATCGATGATGCTAAAACAGGATCAGAAAAATCAGATATGACTAGATCTAAAATCTTAAAGTCTATCTTTAGAATTATTATGACTCCACTTGCAGATCTTAAGATACCATTTATCTTTACTAACCATACATATCAAACACAATCGTTTATTTCACAAACGGTAGCAGGTGGTGGTACTGGACCAGAATATGCAGCATCAATTGTTTTATTCTTAGGTAAAGCTCAATTAAAAGAAGGTGGTGAAAAGACTGGTATTATTGTAACAGCAAAACCAAATAAAAACAGATTTGCAAAACCACATCCAATTAAATTTCATTTACACTTTACAGAAGGTATGAATAGATTTGTTGGTTTAGAACAGTATATTGACTGGGATGAAATAGGTATTGCAAAAGGTAGTATTGAAAAGGGAGTTAAAACTCCTAAGGCTACTGCAAGAGGTTGGATTTGCAAACACTTAGATGAAGCCGTACCTAACGCAGAGTTCTTTACAGATAAAGTATTTACAGAAGAGATTCTACAAAAGATTGAAAAGAGAATTCAGCCACTATTCAATTATAGCACTGAACATAGAGAGCTAAACGTAGATGAGCTACTAGAAGTAGAGGATGAAGATTAATAAGGATAAACTACCGATCAAGTATATCCTAGGGATAGAAAAAGATCTACCAGATTATCCAACCGCTCTAGATGTTTTACAAGCTGAAGTAAAACTATGTCATAGAAACCCTGACAGATATAAGGGCTCTTTTACATTCCACGCATTAAAAACTTATAGGTTTCCAGAATCAGATCACGATAAAATATTAGAATCTGCGAAGGAACTAGTTACATTAGGTTTATGTGAACAAACTAATGAAGAGCCTGGCAAAGAGGCTTTTAAAATAATAACAAACCCATTCGAATGATAGCAGTATTTGACAATTTTATACAAGACCCTAAACTCCTAGAGGAGATTAAGACAAACTATAACCAGATCTTTAAAGATCCTGGTGTATTTAAATGGTATGATGGTTGGTGGAATTCTACAGCTAAAAATACAGCACAACGTATAATAAAATATGCTTGGGGAGAACACTGTCCTATTTCAGAATCATTTAATATTGATGGATTTGAATATTGGACTGGAATTCAGAAAGCTAAATTACCAACTGGTGAAAAAGATGGCTGGAATGATTTCCTAGAACCACATTTTGATAAAGATGAAGCTTGGCATAAAAAGACTGGTGAGATTGTAACACCTATTATTGGAAGTGTATATTATCCAATGGGGCAAGAATTCGAAGGCGGAGAACTTCATGTATACTCAGACGGTGCTGACATGCCACCAGAGATCATTAAGGCTAAAGCTAATAGATTTATTATATTTCAAGCTGGACAACATGTACACACTGTTAAAACAGTTACTAAAGGTACTAGACATGCTTTAGCTATTAACCTATGGGAAAAAGAGCCTTATTCTAAACAAAACGGCATTTTAACCATAGAACAATAAAAACAATATGCAGTTCGGACAAGATTTTGAAAAAATATTCTTTAGACTCTCATTAGAAAGAGTTAAGTACTTACAAGCAATTAAATATAACTTTTATACATCAGAAGAAATTGATGCATTAAGTTATTTAGCTAATAAGTTCTATAGTAAATTTAATGAAACTCCAACTAAAGAAAATTTAAAACTCTTAGTTCAAAACCATCCTAAATCAAAAGAACGAGTTAGTGATAATATCTTAGATATAATCTTCGATGTGGATCTAGATAAGTATGATGAAGAATGGTTAACTGGAACTGCAGAAGCTTGGATTAAGTGGAGAACTTTTAATACATCTTTAACAGATACTATTGAGTTCATTAAAACAACAGACGTTACACCTGAAAATGTAGAGTCTATTGTTACAAAAGTTAAAGGCTTAATTAATGATAGAAATAATCTAACATTTAATTCTGATCTTGGACTTGACTTCTTTGATTTTGATTCACACGATCAAAAAGAAAATGAAAAAGTAAGTACTGGATATAACTTCTTAGACCGAATGTTAGGTGGTGGTTATGACAAAGGCGGTAACTTAGTAGTTTATGCTGGAGAACAAAATATTGGTAAGTCTATTTACTTAGCAAACGATGCAGCTAACTTTGTAAAAATGGGAACTAATACTGTAGTAATTACTGCAGAAATGGCAGCTCATAAATTCGTAAAAAGAATTGGTTCTAACCTTCTTAATATTAACATTAATGAATATGCTGAAAAGGCAAAGAATAGAGACCATGTAAAACGTAGATTAGAAACAGTTGGTGATGGATTTACACCTCCAGGATCTTTATATGTAAAACAATTTCCAACATCACAAGCTACAGTCTTAGATATTGAAGCCTATGTTGCACAAATAGAAGAGGAATTACAAATTAAAGTAGGAGCTGTTGTAATTGACTATATAAACATCTTAGCCAATTATCGTAACCAAAATACGGAGAATACATATATGAAGATCAAGCAAATTGCAGAAGACCTTCGTGCTATGGGTATTCGTAATGACTGGTTGATTGTTACCGCAACACAAATAAACAGAAACGGCTATAACTCTTCCGATATTTCTATGGGTGACGTTGCAGAATCTGCAGGTCTATCACATACAGCTGACGTAATGTTAGGTATTATTCAAGATGACTTAATGCGAGCTAACCAGGAATATTGGTTAAAGGTACTTAAGATTAGAGATGGAGAAGGTAAGGGTAATAAATGTAAATTAAATATTGATTTTAATCACATGAGATTAGTCGAGACTGAAGAAATTAGTACATCAAGTATTCACAGTATTTAAAAAAACAACAAGATAATATGGCAAAAAATGATAAAATTTTTAATAATAGTTTCGACACTCCAGAATTTGAATTAGGTAATATTAGTTTTGAGTTAGATCCATCAGTAAAAAATAATCAAGACGAAGAAGAGAGAATTCATTTTGATATGATCGCTAGAAAGATCCACGAATTAATTACAGTTTCTAGATTTAAAGTATTCAATGAAATTGATGATTTAGGTAGATGTAATAAACTTAAGAAAAATGATATTAATAACGTATATGGTTATATTATTGATGAGATTGGACCTAAGTGGTCAAATATAGATTTATTTAGTGAACTATGTGTTTACTTCGATATAAAACCAGCAAAATTTTACAGTTCACTTTCAAACGTATATAAAGAGGATCTTATTCAAGAACTCGATAACAAAACAGGTATTTTAGAAAAGAAGAACATTAAAAGATTATTTTAAATGATTGAACCCAAAGTAATTAAGCAAGGAGCCAAGAGAGTATGGATCCTTGGAGACTTACACTTTGGTGTAAGAGCAAATTCAGTCGAGTGGCTGAATATCCAAAAAGACTTTTTTGAAAACACATTTATCCCTATCTTAAAAGAGCAGGTACAACCTGGTGATGTTTTAGTACAAGTAGGAGATACTTTTGATAATAGACAATCTATTAATATTAAGGTCTTAAGCTACGCAGTAGATCTATTTGAAAGACTAGGACAAATTCTTCCCTGTTATGTAATATGTGGTAATCACGATATTTGGGCTAAGAAATCAAATGACATCTCATCGATCGATAGTTTAAAATGGATTCCTAATGTACAGGTTTACAAAGAGCCTGAGTTATTGAATTGGTCTGGTAAAAACATTTTACTAATGCCATGGAGAAGAGATGCTGAACATGAAGCAGAAACTCTAGCAGATTATCCACAAGCAGATATAGTATATTGCCACTCAGAAGTTAGAGGTATTTACCTTAACGCTAAAGTTAAGAATGAGCATGGTACTGATTCTAATATTTATGATAAGTATACGAGAGTTTATAGTGGACATATTCACTTTAGACAAGAACGTGGTAAATTATTAATGGTCGGAGTTCCATATCAATTAACTAGATCAGATCGAGATAATCCAAAAGGATTTGACCTGGTTAATCTAGAAAATATGGAAGAGACATTCTTTGAGAACAATGATTCTCCTAAATTCTTAAGATATAATATTAAAGCGTTGTATGATATGCCTCTTGGCAAGTTTAAGGAACAAATAAGAAATAACTTTGTAGATCTATTCGTGCCTTCGCAAATCGCTACAACCAACGCATTAAGCCAGCTGGTTAATGAAATTCAACATATATCTAGAAAACTAGAACCAAACATTTACGAAGAAGATTCGTATATTGATAAAGACTTTTATGACATTAATGAAATTGAGGAAATGTATAAGAACTATAACATCCTTAATTTATGTAATATGTATGTAGATGGTATGAAACAAGATGATGATTTAACGATAAGACTAAAGAGCAAGTTAAAACAATTGTATACCCAATGTGCTTACAATTACGATACCGAAAAGTAAATGAGAATAGACTATATTGAATTTAAGAATTTTGCTTCCTACGGAAATCAAAAACAAAGAATAGAATTTAAACAAGACACATCAGAGTTATTTCTAACTCTAGGTAAAAATGGCCATGGTAAAACTACTATTGCTAATGCTATTATCTATGGTTTATACGGTAAAGTAGAAGGTGTTAAATTAGCAGATCTACCTAATCGTATTAACAAAGAACTTCATGTAAAAATAGGTTTACAATGTGGTACTATGAAGATCGAAATAGAAAGAGGTATTGCTCCAAATAGATTTAGTGTTTTAATTAATGATGTTGAATTTGATAAAGCAGGTAAGAAATCTGTACAAGAATATTTAGAAGACGAAGTATTCGGTATTCCATACCATGTATTTAAAAATATTATTATTTTATCAGTAAATGATTTTAAGTCTTTTTTGACTATGTCTAATTCAGATAAGAAGCAGATTATTGATAGAATGTTTGG
>JAAHTG010000510.1_pt1 | contig 33527 bp, 24 predicted proteins | sample 6116081 | NCBI WGS metagenome assembly JAAHTG01 (sample SAMN13939989, study PRJNA603662) | sponge metagenome | isolation source: marine sponge | host: Mycale hentscheli | place: New Zealand | collected 2005 | reverse complement strand
TAATAATGTATTATGGAGGTTATTATGAAGTAGATGATGTAATAGCAAATCAATTCTTTATGGGCAAAGACCCTAGATATGGATATGATAAAAATCCAATAAACCCAGGATTAGAAGGTTTTGGTAGTAATTTATCTATTATATGTAAGGCACATTATAGCCCAGTTAACAAAATACAAATAGAACAAGGAGGAATCAATGGCTGAAAAATATAGAAGACCTACACCTAAATCCCAAAGAGAACTTTCTGAAGGATTACAAACTCCTTATGATGCCAAAATGGGTAACCCCAATGATGCCGCTAATAATAACAAGCAATTCCCACCATCTAATCAAGCTAATATTCCCTTTAATAGGTCTGAACAAATGTCATTTAAAAATGATACTACTAAACCTTTTACAGTAGGGTTAAAAGATATTGATGAATCTATAATGTACTACTTTGATAATGTTATTAAACCATCAGTAATACAAAATGGAGAACGCATACCAGTTCCCCTAATATATGGTTCACCAGAGAGATGGAAATCAGTCCAAAAAGATACATATTTAAGAGATAAAAAGGGTGCTTTAATGATGCCTATTATAGTATTTAAAAGGGATAATTTAGAAAAAAACAGATCTCTAGCAAATAAATTAGATGCTAATATGCCTAATTTATATACTTCATGGCAAAAAACATATAATGTTAAAAATATGTATAGCAATTTTGGTGTTTTAAATAATAGAATTCCTACTAAACAATATATAGCAAATGTAGTACCAGATTATGTTACATTAACTTATAGTTGTATTATACAAACATATTACGTTGAGCAACTTAATAAAATAATAGAAGCAATAAATTATGCCTCAGATTCTTATTGGGGAAATCCTGATAGATTTAAATTTAAAGCCTTAATAGACAGTTTTGCTACAGTAACAGAGTTACAACAAAGCCAAGAAAGACTAGTAAAAGGCACGTTTTCATTAAAAATGCATGGTTACATTATACCAGAAACAATACAAAAAGATCTTAATTCAGTTAAAAAATATAATAGCAAATCCAAAATAATATTTTCTATGGAAACAGATTCAAACCCGGAAAGATACGAAGCAAATCCAACAAGAACCCCTGATGGAAGAACAAGAGAAAACATAGATGGAGAAGTTTTAAACTCTCAAATAAAAGATGCTAATAATTAATTAGTTTTTTATATTTATACACAGTAAATAAGGTATTCTATGGCTTCAAATGTAAGATTTCTTGATCAAGTTCCAGTTAGTGCATACGGCAGTACAACTGCCCTTACTATAAACACTGGTTCTTTTATGGTTACGTGTTCTGCCTCTGGCAGTACTTTAACTTTTACTAAAGGTGATGGTACAACCTTTGAATTATTTGTTAGTGGAAGTGGAAGTGGTACTAATGTTATAGCAAACCCAGGAGGAAGTGGAGATGCATTATCTACTATTTCTATTGATGGAACAGTTTATGTTATTAGTGGAAGTGGTGGTGGAAGTGGTGATGGATTTCCATACACAGGTTCAGCTGGTATTTCAGGTTCTTTAAATGTAAATGGAATAGCTGCATCAATTGTAGGAGGAGAATTAAATATAGAAAATTATACTCCTATAACAGTAGGAGTTACTACTAAATCATCTAATCATAGATATTATGATACAGGTTCTAGTAATGGGTATACTATAGATGGATTAGAATCCCCATACTTAAATATGTACCCAGGTAAAACTTATAGATTTACAACATCATCAGCAAGTCATCCTATAAAATTTTACCGAGATGCTTCTAAAGCTACAGAATATACTACAAATGTAACTTATGGAACAGATTATGCCCAAATATTTGTTACTGAAGAAACCCCAGGTATTATATATTATCAATGTGGAGCTCATCCTTTTATGGGTAACGCTTTATATTTGCAAGGTGTCACACAAGTAGCTACAGCTACAACAGCTTCATTTATACCCTTTAATGGTGATAGACCTATATCAAATCAAGATCAACCAGATGGTATTAAAAATGTTAATTTTAGTGCAAGTGGTTTAACTGATTTTATCAATAAAGTTTATTTCACTAATACAGCCCCAGAAATAGGAACTAGTAATTTTACAATAGGTGAATTTGAAGCAAGTGGTTCTTTAGTAGGAGTTATAACAGCTTCTGATGCTGAAAGTGGTAGTCAAACTTTATCATATCAAACAGCTAGTTCATATACCGCTGATCAATTTAGAATAAGTAGTAGTGGAGATTTTGGATATTTAAATTTAAATGTAAAATCAACTTCTTCAATGAATACTTTTGGAAGTGGTAGCCCTGCTGTTGATGTAGCACCTTTACCTATTGTAGTAACAGATTCATTTGGTGAAGCAACAGAAAAAACTATTTATATTAGAATCACTCCTAATACAGCTCCTATTTGGAGTAGCACACCAGGAGTAGGAAACAGTTCTGAAATTACTTCATCTTTATCAGAATCCTCAGCTGTTGGGAATAATAAAGATCAATATTATTTTAGAGATTCTGAATCAGATACAATTTTTATAGGTTCAGGATCATATTTACCTTCAGAACCCTTATTTAGTGATTATTTTGATTTAGATATAGTTACAGGAGGTAATCCTTATGTTAGATTAAATCAAACAGCAGCACCTTTAGATTTTGATACTTACGCATCTTATAGCTTTGTATTAACAGCTAGTGATCAACATTACCAAGACGGAGATGATCCAAATTCAATATCTTATTTACCTGTACAAATTGAAATTGTAGATAATATAGGACCTAGTATTAACCCACAAGATCTTACAGGAATTAATGAAAGTGGTTCTGCAGGAGATGCTACTTCATCCCCTATAGTAGCAACAGATCCTGAAGGGTTTTCATTATTCCTTACAGAATTTACATTATTAAGAGCTTTTAAAAATGGAGAAAATACAAATATAACATCATCTTTATCAGCCTCTAGTACAAACTTATTTACAGCATCATTAGATCCATTTCAAGCTGCTACTACACAACCTTTTAATGTTACAAGAAAATCAGGACAATTTTTAAATGTTGATATAGCAGATAGATATGTTTATAGAGCTACTGTTAGAGATGATTATAACCCCATTTCACAATCAGCGGAAATAACTATTGAAGTAGAAAACCATGTGGCTAATACTGTTACTATTTCATCTGTGTTTAATATAATTGAATCTGCGATAACAAATGAAAGAGTTAAACAAACATCTACAGGTATAGGTGGTAGTGATAGTACAGCAACGGCTGCTAATTCATCTGTACAAAGATGGACAGTTGTTTCATCACCTGATTTTATAGAACCAATAAATGCTACAGGATCTATAACACAATTCCAGTTAAAATCTGATTTAAGTGGTTCTGCTACTGTAGGAGGGGATACAATAACAATCCAAATAACAGCATCTCAAGATAACTTTGAAACTACAGTACAAACGTTTGAAAAAACTATAGATGTTAAATTATTAGTTGCTCCTTCTGTATATGAAAGTAGTAGTTATTCTGATAATCTTAATACAAATGGAGCAAGACCTGGAGGTCAAAATTTAATCCAAATTGGAATTGATGATGGTCAGCCAGTAGGATCTAAATATAATATAGATCATTCAACATGGACTTTTACACCAAATGCAGGTCAAAATCTAGTAGCATATAGAAATACAGGAGTAACAGGAACAAGTGGTAGTTATTATATAAGTGCATCTTCTAATTTAGCAGCTGGAGATTATGGATTTACTGCCAGTATTGAAAATGTTAAAGGGTTTAGAACAGGATCATTCAAAGGTTCATTTACCATATTACAAGCTGGAAGTGGAACTTTAACAGGGGATAATCCTTCATTTATTATTGAATCTGCTACAGCTCCTTCTACAATTAAATCTGATTCAAATGGTTATTCCCCGGGACAAGCTGATTTAAATATTAATTATGGAGGAACTGGGTATAATGGAGCAGCAGTACAATCATTTACTTCATCAAATGCCTTAATAGCTGTAACAAATACAGGTTTATTATCCATAACAGGAGATATTAGTGGTTCTTATACTTCGGGAGATACTATTACATCTACTATGACTTTTAGAGATCAATATGATAATATAGGAACAGGAACCGCAACAGTTAATGTTACTAATGATGTTGCACCTACAGTAGTTTATAATATAACTAATAATTTATTAACAGCTTCTATAGCAAACACAGGAGTAACAATAGGTACGGTTACAGCTAATGATGCTCAAGGATTTAATGTAACGGATGTTACTTTAGGAGGAACTGATGCAGGTAGTTTTAATTTAGTAGAAACTACTACACCACCTGCTTCTAATAGAGTATTTAATATCCAACCTTCTACTAATCTATCGGCTGCAACTTATAATATTACAGTAACAGCTAAAGATTCATATGGTCAGGAAACAACAGAAGCTCAAGCATTGCCTGTAGTAGTCTACCCAGATATTCCAGAAATGTTTGTTTACATATCTTCAAGAGGTAATAGTTCTAATTTTGCAGCAACTACTACAGATGCTAATCCTCCCCAACTTGATGGAAATTTTTTCTTAGATGAAGCTTTAGGTACAGCAGGTCAAGTTGATAGACCATTTGGATTATGGAAAGCAGGAAAATTAGGAGAAGATGGAAATATTACAACTACAGGAACTAATAATATGAGAATGGTAATATCTAAAAGTGCAGGCCTTAGTGGTAATTCTTTAAATGGCCTTTTAAGTGCTGATTCCTTTAATGCTGTAGCCAATGGAAAAACGGGTAATGCTGTATTTATTTTATATCCTTCAAGTTCAGATGCTAGATTAACAGGAGTACCTTCATCTGTAACAGATGCCTTTGATCCAGCAAGTCCAGTAGTAGGACAATATGTAATGTCTTATTACGTAGATGATGTAGATAAAGGGGAAATAGGATCTAAAATATCTTCAAGTATTCCAAGCTATGTATTAGATTTAGATGGAGCTGGATTTACAGCAAGTAATGGAACTATTGTTAATGATGGTGATGCTGGGTATTATAGATATTGGTCAGTATTAACCCCAACAGCAAACCCATTTAGTCAAACTGCAATTAAATTATATTTAACACCACAATCAGGATCAAGTCCAGTTTAAAAATAAAAGAGTATGCCATTATATAGTACACGTGTAGGATTAAATTCAGGAGCAATAACAGCAGGAACTCAACTTGCTAATGGAGAATATATTGCAGGGGTATTTAAAACATATTCAACACCTGCTGATTTATCTTCGGCTATTCAATTTCCTTTAAGATTTAATACAGGCCAAATAGCTTATGTAAGTTCTTCTAATGAATTATTTATATGCAAATCTACTTATGATTCTGGTTTAGGAGAAAATGTAATAACTACTTCATCATTCCAATTCCCAGGATCAGGAGGAAGTACAGATACAGGTTCTTTATTAGTTACAGCTTCTATAGTAGGTAGTGATATAGAATTTGAAAAAGGAGATGGTTCTACTTTTACATTAACTTTACCTGGAGGAGGAAATGGAATATTTGAAGCAACTGGATCATATCAATCTACAACTAATACTTTAGTTATAACAGGTAGTACTTTAGAAGCTTCACCTTATCAACCTTCATATCCAGATCCATCTTTAACATCATCTCAAGGGGCAAATAAATATGCAATGGTAATAAGTGAATCAGTTTATCATTATAATGATAACGTAGGTGTACCTACATCAAAAGCTTGGAAAACTGATTTAGATGGTTCTTATTTTGATAGATTTGACCATAATACAGACACAGCTGAAATTGTAAGATTTATGGCTGGTTTATTAAGTCAATCTGCTCCTGATGCTTCACCTAATACTCAAACTTTTAGTAGTATTAATACACCTTATAGTGGTGAAAGTTCAACAACAAAAAATGCATTATTTAATGGAGTGCTAGGTTCATCATATGAAGATGGTAGGCTTTCTATAAATTGGACTTCTTCAGAATTTATAGATTATACAAAAACGGGTTCATACAAAGAAGCCCAAGATTATTTTCTTCTAAAAAGTTTTATGACTTTAAGTGAAAGAGGAAGTTTTGGGAATGACACAGGAACAAACCCCTTTAATGGAAGTTATGGTACAAATATCCCTACTTCAAACATCATTTCTAGTTTTTCTGGATTAAGTTTTACAGCTACTTCTGTAGCTGCAGGAAGTACTATAGTTAGTTCTTCTGTAGATCCTGAATTATTTGGGTTAGGAGAATTAAATAGTGGGAATGCTGTAGAATTTGCAGTTCAAGTTATAGCTTCTCAATCTTTTAGTGATACTGCTAGTATAACAACCCCAGACCAAACCAATAACACTTTTACTACAGCATCATTTACTAATTTATCAATATCTTCATTTGGTAGCTCTAATGGATTAACTTTAGGTAAAATTATCCCAAGTAATGCTTCTATCCAACCTGCATATCAAGATGGTAAATTCCTAAATGTAGCAGGTACTATTTCAGGAAGATACGCACATGCAGGTTCCACTAATAGTGATATTATTTCTTCAAGTGGGTATTATATGATGCATGGAGTTAAAGCTGGGATTAAAACGGGTTCTCAAGCAGATTATAATTTTAAAAATGGAAGTGACTCTAGTACTAGTGTTAAATTTTATATGCCTAGTCCTTATGGTGCTTCATATTTAGGTTCAAATGGAATAGATAGTGACATTACATTAACTCCACCATCTGTTACAGCTTTAAGTAATATAGAAGATATTTCATTCTCAGCTACATCCCGTTCTTTATCAGGAGCCCCTTACTTAAGAGATATATCATATGCTTATAAAATTACTTCTGAAGTAACTAAAAGTTTTGATCCAGTGTACGGTAGTACATCTATTATTTTAGAAAATGGTCAATCTGGATGGAATAGTATGGGAACTCCTAATTTTTCACCAACTCAAGTTTCTGTAACCAATCAAGGTGTTCAAACTACGGGAGCAAGTAGTGGAGTATTATCTGCAGATAAAAATACCCAAAGAAGTACTAATGATATTCCTCATAAAGATGATATAGCATTTTTATCATCTTCATTTACTTTAAATTCTAATATTTCTTCTAATATAGCACAAGGAAGTACAACTCCTACATATCCAACTTTAACCTTTACTACTACAGGAAAAAATTGGAAAGGTGATATTATTAATCCTTCTAATTTAACTAGGGATTTCTTTAATTCTACTAGGTTTGATCAACCTACAGACAGTGGTAGTATGTTTATATACGACCAAATTCAAGACTATAGTGGGGCAGATACTTTAACAGGAACAACAGAATCATTTGCAGGAGAAAATTATAGAGTTCAAATAAATGATAATTTGTTGTCTGCATCTTATGCTGATGTAGATCATTTTAATACATCATCTTATAATGTATATAATCTAGGAAACTTAGATCTTCAAGTTAAAGGGTATCCTAATGGTTTAACTAATGGTTATCTAGTTAGACCTGGTGGATTATATGGTTATTGGATTACAGATCCAGATGCAACAAAAGATTATAAATTTTATGCTAGAATATTTGAATTACCTAGTGGAACAACTAAAAGAGGAACTTTATCTGTAGATGTAGGTAATAGTAATTTAATAAATTGGAATTCAAATGCATCAGGAATAGGCTTATCTGTATTATATCTTTCATCAATAAAAGGACAACAAATTTCACCTGCACCATCTCCTTTACCAAGACCTTTATTATTTGATTTTACTAATACATCAGCAACTGTAATAGAAAATAATATAAGTCAAGATAATTTTAAGAACCCCTTTCCTTCTCCAATAGACTTAAGAGGAATTAGTGGAGGTACCATTTCTGGTGATATTTATACTCAGGTATTATTAGATAACCAAAGTGCGGTGCTTGATCCCACCTATAATAGTTTTGTAGTATTAATTAGATATAAAGGAGATATAGCTCCTATAAGAAAGATTGAAGTAAATTATACATAAAAAAATTAAAAATTAAAAACAAATAAAAATGGCAACTTTTTCATCGGCATCAAAATCAAATAGGTTACTCCAAAGTAAAAGATATACTTTGGCTGACTTCGATTCTCAAGAAGCTTACACAAGAGTCTTAGACTTAAATTCTTCAGAAATATATACAAAACAAGATTCATTACCTGGTACTAGTGCTACACTTCCCTACTCAGGTAGTACACAAGATAATTCTTTAATTACATCTGGTAGTGGTGCAGATGAAGTAAATATAGCAAGATATTACTATAGAATAGAATTATCTCCTACATCAGTAGTAACAGGTGGCAAATATTTAACTTGGTTTGCTGTATCTGGTAGTTCTGGGACTGAAGTAGGATATGACTTCCCCGTATCTCCTCAAGTAATCCAAGATACTCAAATGGTAAACTGGATTTCTAATAAGTATATTCAAGCTGCAGACGCTGCTAACCTTGCTGAAACTCCAGGTGTTGATCCAGGTTCTCCAGGATATAATGTTTACTTAAGAAAAGGAAATAGTGCAGCTGAAGAAGATAATAAAATAGCTGACAATGATGTAGTATTTGATTATAAAACTGGTATTTTACAGTGGATGAATGCTACTAATGCTCCATCTGCTGCTACAGCTACAAATAATAGAATTTACCTTTCAGGTTATCAATATGAAGGACAAACACTAGACCAATTTGTTGCCTCTGGTTCTGGTGGTGGTTCTGGTGTAGGTTTTCCATTTTCAGGGTCAGCTGTTATTACAGGTTCATTATTAGTATCCCAATCTTCAGCAGGTGAAGGGGTTGATTTTACCAATGCTCCTTTAACAGCTTCTAACATTACAGCTTCTGGTGGTTTAGATGTGTTAAACATTACAGCAAGTGGAGCTACATTTGGATCAGCATCTATAGATTATTTAACAGTAAATACAGTAATATCTGGTTCTACTATTATTACCTCAGGTTCAAATACTTTAGGTGATGCAATGGACGATGTTCAAACCTTAATAGGTACTACTAAAATAACAGGTAGTGCTAATGTAACTGGATCATTTCAAGTAAGTGGTTCTACTTTATTAAGTGGATCTACAGATATAGCAGGTATTTTATCTCTACAAGGAATAACAGATGTTTCAGCTTCTATAGCAGCAGCAGGAGAAAATGCAGGAATATTTGTTGAAACAGGTTCATTCTTTGCTACTTCAAATTCATTACAAATAACAGGCAGTACATTACTCAATTCACCATTAACAACAACTGGACAAAATATTACATCTTCTAATGATGGTACTGGTGGTGTTGCTAAATATGATGTAGTAACAAGCCATTCAATGTGGAATTATAACCATAATGTAGGTGTTCCTAAATCTAATGCTTGGCAACATAACTTAGATGGTTCATATTTTGAAAATTATGACCAAAATACAGATGTTTCAGAAATACTAAGATTTGTAGCCGGATTATTAAGTGCATCAGCACCTAATGCTTTACCAAATACTAGAACTTATGGTGCTCTTTCACAATCTGCAGTAACTGATAATACAGCAGGATCTAAACCAAGTGGAAACGTACCACAAGGATCTACAAACCCAGTTATTACTTATTTCAACTCAAAAGGATTTGTACAAGAAGGAGATCAATTATTTTGGAACGTTAGTGCAAGTTTAAAAAGTGAATATAATCGTACTAAAACTTATGGATCTAATCCTGCAGGGTCAACTGATATAACTTCATCATTAACCCCATCAGATGAATTATTTGGGTTAGGAACAATTGGATTACCTGTAACTATTACAAGTTCAGCTACGTTTGTTTATTCTGATAATTCAGATTCAACAGCAACAACATTTACCTCAGCATCTCATGCTTCAGTTATTCAAACAGGAACTGGTGGATCTATTATTAAAATAGGCAATATCCAAACAGCTGCCCCTGCTGTTATACCTAATGCATTCCAGGATGGATTTTTTGAAGGAGCATTTCAACTAAAACAAAATTTTGATTCAAATATAGAGGCTTTAGCTTTAAGTTCTACAGGATCAGCTGGATTTTATTCTGTTAACCAATCAGTATCATTACAAACGGGTTCAGGAGGTCCATTTACATCTGCTAAAACTTTAAATGAACAAGTATTTGTTATTTCTGGAAGTGTAGATAGTGCAACAAATTTCCCACAAACTTTAGCAATTACTCAAAGACAATCAGGATCATTAACTGCTACTTCTTCATCTTTATCAGGAGCCCCTTATTTATTAACTGGTACTTACCATATAGGAACTGAAGTAGGTGGATTATTTAATCCTATGTATGTAGATAATACTAACATAATAGCACTTTCAGAAAATCCTTCAGATAGTAAAATTGCATTATCTAATGCACCAAACCATGCTATATCGGCTAATATAAATAGCTCAGGACAAATTAATACATCTAATACCATATTCCCACTTGCAGGTGGTACTGCTAGAGCAACAAGCACGGTTCCTTTTGAAACCGATTTAGGAATTGTCTCAGCTAGTGTTGATTTTGATGCTGGAACTGGTGGGGGAACTAGTAAAACAAACATTACTAGAACAGGCATATCTACAGGTAATGGAGATAGCCAATTTACAGTAAGGTCTGCTTATCAAAATAGAGCAGGTAGTGCTACAAATTTAGATAGTATAATTCCTTACCATAAAGCAGGGGAATTTGCACAAAATATAGATTCTGGATCTTTAGCATATTATGGTGCCCTTCAAGGAGAGATTGATAACCAACGTTTAACATTTGGTACTACTACAAGATCTGAAAACTTTATAGGTGAAAAATATAGATTACAATTAACAAATAATGCTCTTAAAGGAAATTATGATCAAGGAGATAAATTTAATACTGCATCTTATGCTGTTAATAATTTAGGAGGTAAAGATTTACAAGTAAAACCTGGATTTTTAATACAACCAGGTGATTCTAGTTTTGGATATTGGTTAGAAGATCCAGATACTACTTCGGCAGGACATTATAAGTATTATATAAGAACCTTCCAAAAAGATTCATCTGAAGTATCTGGTCAAGCTAGTACATTTGCTATTAATCTTGTAAAAAGTTCAGATAGTACTAATGTAACATTAGCTGATTGGGGTACGGGAACAACCGCAGGTGATATATCTTGTATTGTATTATATCAATTTAGTGCTGTTGGAGGAAATAATGGATTATCTAATGCTAGATTTTTTGATATGAGTAATATCAATGGAAATGTTGGAGGAGAAGCAACTTACACAGCAGGTACTGCAGCTACTAACCCATTTGGTTCAACTATTACAGTTGCTGGAATGGCTGGTGGTGCTAGTATTGTTAGTGGTAAAACTACACATACTTTAAATGATGCCCAAGGGTCAAAAATTACAAATGCTAACCCTAATGTAGTAGTAATAGTACGATATGCTGGTGATGGTGGTTCTACTTCAATTGACCCAATTAAGAGAATTGATGTCCAACTATCGTAAAAAATAGTTAATTGTAAAAACACTTAAAGGGGTGATTTAAAAATTGCCTCTTTATTTTAAAAAAATGTATTTAATTAACTTTTATAAAAACATAAATGGCAACTTTTTCTTCAGCGTCAAAATCCAATAGATTACTTCAAAGTAAAAGATATACTTTAGCAGACTTTGACTCTCAGGAAGCATACACTAATGTATTAGATTTAAATGCGTCTGAAATATTTATAGAAACAGAATCCCTACCAACTTCATCATTATTATTACCATACTCAGGAAGTAGCCAAGACAGTAACTTTATTACATCTGGTAGTGGAGCAGATGAGATAAACATAGCAAGATATTATTACCAAATAGAATTATCTCCTACTACAGTAGTAACAGGTGGTAAATTATTAACATGGTTTGCTATTTCTGGAAGCTCTAATGAAATAGGATATGATTTCCCTGTATCTCCTCAAGTAGTTCAAGTTACTCAAATGGTAAACTGGGTTTCTAATAAATATATTGATCCTATTTTTGCAGCAAATAAAGCAGAAACCCCAGCTCAAACCCCAGGTTCAGGTCAACCTGGATATAATGCTTATATAAGAAAAGGAGCTTTAGGTAGTGCTGAGAAAGTAGCTGATAATGATGTAGTATTTGATTACAAAACGGGTGTTTTACAATGGATAAATGCTACTAATGCCCCTAGTGCAAATAATGCTTCTACTAATAAAATGTTCTTATCAGCCTACCAATATGTAGGTCAAACTTTAAATCAATTTATAGCTTCTGGTAGTGGGGGTGGTGGAGAAGGAACACCAGGAGGTGCAAATACTCAAATTCAATTTAACAGTAGTGATACTTTTGGGGGTAGTCCTAGATTAATATTTGATTCCACAACAGGAAAAACTACAGTAAGTGGTAGTTTAATAATTTCAGGATCAGATTCTGAAGATGTATTTCTTATTAAAAGTGGAAGTACAGATATAGCAAAAGTAGATCAAAATGGAAACTTTATACTAGTAGAACGAACAGGTGACACACCTACTGCAGTAGCTGGAGGAATTATGTATTCTTCTTCAGCTTTTTATGTAGGAACAGATTAGATTACATATGTATAACTGATAAAAAAATTAACAAGTTGGAAATGATCCAATTAATTAAGACAAAAAACAAAAATCAAAAAAAAAAATTAAATTAACAATTAAAATTTAGAAAAATGGCAAATTGGAAAAAAGTCGTAGTTAGTGGATCTGACGCACGCTTATCAAGTATAGGAGTTGGTTCAGGAATATCGGCACCTTCAACAGATGGACAAATTTCAGCAAGTGGTAAATTATTTGCTACTACTGCAATCCCAGCAACACCTATAGCAGGTGAATTTAACGTAGTAATTAAAAATTCAAATGGAGAATTTGCAATCACAGGATCGGATGCAATTACTCCTGTATTACAAACATTGACAAAAGGAGATGGTGTAACAATGATTAACACTTCTACAGCCGCTACCGTAGCTGGATTTGATGGTAGTGTTGGAGTTTCTATTGGTATAGATACTGGATCTTTGGCTGGTCAAGGTTTAAATGATAATTCTGGAGCAATAAATGTAGGTGGAGGTACCAACATAACTGTTTTAACTGATGCTATTGTAGTAGATACAGCTTCTTTATGTGATACTACTCAGGGTTTACAAGGATCTAATTCAAATGCAGGTAAAATAGAGATTAATTTAGCTTCTTCAACAGGTCTAGCTTTTAATGGTAGTGGAGAATTATCTGCATCATTCGTACCAGGTGCTACTTTAAGTGCTGGTAATGGTATTACAATGACTAATTATAATGGTGTTACTGCTCAATCAGCAGCTGTTGATGTTGCAGGATTATCAGGTGAAGGTATTGAAAGTGATGGAGCAGGTTCTCCAAACTTTAGAATAAAAAATGCTAATAATTTAACTACAGATAGATTAATAAAATGGAATGGTACTCAATTTGTAGATTCTCTTGTTTCTGATTCGGGTACAGAAGTAACTTTAGGTGTAGGTGCTACGCCTACTGTTGTAGCAGGTAATTTAAGAGTAAATGGAACAGCTTCTTTTACACATGCTGATAACTTAGAAATTACTGATCCATTTATAACATTAAATTCTAGCTCTACAGCTGCTGGAAGTGATACATTTGGTATTGTAGGTGCTACTAGTGCTACTCATGGTATTGGGTGGAGTTATGATGGGTCTAACAGATGGACAATGACCTCAGGATCTGCATTGGTCTCAGGAGGTACTTATGGAACCTTAGTAGGTGCGGCTTCATTATTAGTAAATTCTACTAGTACTAGTGAAACTGATGCATTTATGGCTCAAGAAGGTAATTTTATGGTATCTTCAGATGAAATATATGTATATTTCTAAGCATAAAGGTTAAAAAATTAAATAAATTAATAAATTTTAAAAATATAAATTATGTCTTGGAAACGATTAATAACCTCCGGTAGTAAAGCTGATATTAAAAGTTTAAGTGTAAACTTTGATTCAGATAGTGGTACTGGAGTAATATCCGCTAGTAACAAGATATTTGCACTATCTGCAGTTCCCAGTACAATTACTGGGGAACTGGATGTAGTAATAATATCTGGTAGTGGAACTGATGCGGGGATAGGAACATTTGAACAAACAGGTTCAAATAAATTCTCAAGAGTATTTGGCACCGATTTAACAGTAGGTGGAGATTTAAAACCTAATGGTGGAACTTTTGATGGGTCTGGAGCAGTTACTTTATCTGTTGAAACCGGTTCATCTAATACACTTGCAGGTGCAGGTATACATGGTGGAAGTGATAGTGGAACTCCTACACCACCAAATAATTATAGTCCTGCAGGAAAAATGAACATAGTAGGGTCAAGTGTAGGTAATTTTAATCTTCAAGTAACTCCAACAGTAGTTAATGTTAGTTCAAGTCTGATAAGTGATGCTGCAGAACTTGATTCAATAATTTTAGGACCAGCTGGACTGAAATATAACACTTCTACCGATAAAATTTCAGTATCTATACACAATACTTTACACTTTACTGGTGGAGGAAATGGGTTAGCGAAAAAAGCTCCAAATGAATCCAATGGAGCAGTTGGTTTAGGTCTTACAGCTGCTAACGGTATTGATTCTACTGCTTTAAATACTTTTACTTTTGCAGCAAATAAATCACTTACATTTGATACAGCTTCTTTAGTTAATAGTAGTGCTGGTAGTTATGGTGGTTTAAAAGCTCATAATAATATAATTAGTATTAGAACTGGTAGTATTAGCCTTTCAAATGATGGTGCTGTAGCTATAGATAGTGATGAAGCCTTTATTGGTAGAATTGGAGTGAGTGATGATGGTAGTACATTAACTTTAGGTCAAGTTGATGAAAGTGTAGTTGTTTCTGGTGATTTTACAACACAGGGTACTGTATCTTATGCTCATTCAACTGATTTAGAAACGGCTGATAAATTTATAGTAGTAAATTCAGGCTCAGCGCCAGCAGTAACTAATAATTTTGGTTACCAAGGTATGAATGGTGCAGGTTCATCTATTCAAATGGGATTTACAGCATCTACAACTGCTAACTCATTAGAAGGTAGAGGATGGAGAATGGGTGTTGGTACTGCTACTGATTCTGATTTATTAAATATTAAAGGAAATGTAAGACTCCATATAAATTCTGTTGCTGGAGATCCTAATACAAAAACTTTCAAACCAGAAGAACAAATGGTAGGTAATACTGTTAGAGATTCTAACGCAGATGAAGCAGATTCTTTATTTATGTATGTATTTAGTCCTTGATAAATAAAAAATGATAAATAAAAAATAATAAATAATAAACAATTACAAGGGCTGTCTTTAATTAGTCAGCCCTTTTTTAAAAAATTAAGTTATGTCATTAATAAATAAATTAAGAAAACAATCAGAAGTTTTAAAAGCTGAAAATCCTCAACTTCTTTCACAAAATAGTTTGGATAAGAAAGAAATTACTATTATATTAAATTTAATTAAAGGAACTACCTTTAAAGGAGATAATTTAGAAACCATGTATAATTTAGTATTAAAATTACAAAATCAATACACAAATTTAAAATAATATGTTTAATAGAGAAGAATTAACCGTTATAATCCAATCTTTAAGTGCTTTAGATATAAAAGGAAGTGATGCTATATATATGGCTACACTTATATCAAAAGTTAATGGAGAAGTTAATAAAATAGATGAAGAAGCTGATAAAAAAGCAGCATTAGCTAAAGAAATAGTAGAAAAAGATAAAAAGTAGTTATGTCAGATTTAAAAGAAATCACAAAAGAAGAATTTAAAAATATAAATAAAATTCAAGTTGAAAATTCTCAAAACCTTAATCAATTAGGAGTATTAGAATTTCAAATACAAAAACTAACATTAGAAAAATCAATTATTACTACTAAAATTGAATCAACAGAACAAAAATTCCAAGATGAATTAAAAAAAGTTGAAAAAAAATATGGTAATATTAATTTAGACTTATCTACTGGAAAATTTACAGAAACAGAAAAAAATCAAGAAACAATTACAAAATAATTGCATTTTTAACCTCTTCTGTAATATTTATAAACAAAATAAACATATTATAAAATGGCAGAAGTATTATTATCCCCTGGTGTAGCAGCAAATGAAAGTGATCAATCTTTTATTTCTGGACAACCAGTACAAGCAGGAGCAGCTATAGTAGGACCTACAGTAAAAGGACCAGTAGGAATACCAACATTAGTTACTTCATATTCAGAATATCAAAGAACTTTTGGTGCTGTAGTAGAAAGTGGTAGTGCAGAATACACTTATTTTACTTCAATCTCAGCATACAACTATTTCCAACAAGGAGGTAATTCATTATTAGTAACTAGAGCAGTATCGGGTTCTTATACTTCAGCAACTAGTACAGCTATTCAAAATGATGTAGAAAGTGGAGATATTGCGGATGCAACTAACTTATTTGGTTCTTATACTTCCGGTGGTACTGGAGGTGGTGCTGCTGTTTATGCAGATATAGCTACAAGTGGTGGAACAGGTTCAGGATTAAAAGTAACAGCTACTAAATCAAGTGGTAGTGGAAAATTATTATCTACAGCAGATGCTTTATTAGCTAGTATTACAACACAACCAACAAATGGTGCTATTGCTTCTTATCCAAGTGTTGCTTTAACAGGTAGTTTAAGTGGTACTGGAGCAGTTGCAACAGTAGTATTAGATGCTATTGATAATGTTTCTAGTATTACTGTAACTACTACAGGTTCTGGATTTGTAACAGGAGAAACAATAACATTCCCATCAGCCTCTGTAGGTGCTTCTGGAGGTGGAGGAGTTGATCCTATTTTCACATTAGTAGCAGGTGATTTCTTTGTAGAAACTACTGCATTAGTAGCAACTGGTTCACATGCGGGATATGCTGTAGGTGATGTTATTACAGTGGCTAATGCTAACCTTGGAGGTGGAACTGATTTAACGTTTACTTTAGTTGATAGTGATATAGTAGACCAAACAGCTTTTGTATTAGAAACATTAAGTGAAGGTGCTATTGTAAATAGTGGCACAGCTACAGGATCTAATGGAACATTAGTAAATGGTACTAGAGATAATATAAGATGGGAAATAACAGCCCCAAATACATCATCAGGTACATTTGCTTTAGTAATTAGAAGAGGTGATGATACACAAACTCAAAAAACAATATTAGAAACTTGGACAGGATTATCCTTAGATCCAAATTCAAATAGCTACATTGAAAAAGTAATAGGTAATTCAAAACAAACAGTTACTCAAGATGCAGGAACTGGAGAATATTATGTAGCTAATGCTGGAACTTACAATACTTTAAGTAATTTTGTAAGAGTAAAATCTGTAGCATCTAAAACATTAAATTATTTTGATAATAATGGTGATGCTAAGTCACAATACACTGCTTCTATACCCGTAGCAGGATCAGGATCATTTACAGGAGCTGTAGGTACTCCATTTGCTAATGGAAATGAAGCTAAATTTTATGATACTATAGATAGTACTGATACCCAAGGATTAGTAGCAGATAATTATACAATTCCATTACAATTATTAGCTAATAGAGATGCTTATAGATATAATTTAATTACAACTCCTGGATTATATAATACAGATTATGCAGCTCCACTTTCTACAATGATAAATAATTCTACATTTAGAGGAGATAATTTATCTATTATAGATTTAGTTAAATATGGGCAAGGTATTAATAGTGTAACAGCTCAAGCAGCAGCAAGAGATAGTTCATATGCTACAAACTATTGGCCATGGTTACAAACAATTGATCCAGATTTAGGATCATTAGTTTGGGTACCAGCTTCAACAATGATGCCAGGTGTATATGCATTTAATGATAGAGCAGGAGAAGCATGGTTTGCACCTGCTGGATTAAACAGAGGTGGTTTAGGAACTGTTGTTAGAGCTGAAAGAAAATTAACAAATGGTAATAGAGATGATTTATACCAAGACAATGTTAATCCAATAGCTACATTCCCTAACACAGGAGTAGTAGTATTTGGACAAAAAACTATGCAGAAAAAAGCTAGTGCTTTAGATAGAGTAAACGTTAGAAGATTATTAATCGCTCTTAAGAATTTTATCTCTCAAATAGCAGATAATTTAGTATTTGAAGCTAATACAATTGCTACAAGAAATAATTTTTTATCACAAGTGAACCCATATTTAGAAAGTGTTCAACAAAGACAGGGATTATATGCTTTTAAAGTAGTAATGGATGAAAGTAACAACACACCAGATGTTATAGATAGAAATCAATTAATTGGACAAATATATGTTCAGCCAACAAAAACAGCTGAATTTATATACCTAGATTTCAATATATTACCAACAGGAGCTACTTTCCCGGTGTAAAAAATTAAAGAATTAGATATTTATAATAAGAAATAAACAATAAAAAATGGCAGTATTAGATCCCAATGAAATATTTTACACAGCGTTTGAACCCAAACAAGCGAATAGGTTTGTCCTATACATGGATGGGATGCCTAGCTACCTAATAAAGCAAGTTAGTGCTGTAACATTACAACAAGGTGTAGTAACATTAAATCACATTAACGTTGAAAGAAAAGTTAAAGGTAAATCAGTATGGCAAAACGTTACAATGACGTTATTTGACCCAATTACTCCCTCAGGTGCACAAGCAACTATGGAATGGGTAAGATTACATCATGAATCAGTAACAGGTAGAGATGGTTATTCTGATTTCTATAAGAAAGATTTAACTATTAATGTATTAGGACCTGTAGGTGATATTGTTTCAGAATGGATATTAAAAGGTGCATTTATTACTAATACTAACTTTGGTGAATATAACTGGGATACAGTAGATACAGCAATCAATTTATCAATTGAAGTAGCAATAGACTACGCAGTATTAAATTTCTAAAAATACTTAAATATTTTATTAGAGGGAGCTTGGCTATGTCAAGCTCCCTTTTTATATTGATATTTATAATAAATTAAGTTATAACAAATAAAAGATTATGAGCGAATTTAAATTCCCTACTGAAGAAGTAGAATTACCATCAAAAGGTTTAGTGTATCCTAAAGACAACCCATTATCAAGTGGTAAAATAGAAATAAAATATATGACTGCCAAGGAAGAAGATATTTTAACTAATCAAAATTATGTTAAACAGGGTACAGTTGTAGATAAATTAATAAAATCCCTTATTGTAGATAAAAGCATAAACTATGATGATATGATAGTAGGGGATAAAAATGCTATATTAATAGCAGCTCGTATTTTAGGTTATGGGAAAGATTATAGTTTTAAATATTTAGGAGGAGAACAAGTTACAATAGATTTAACAGAACTTGAAACCAGGTATTTAGATGAATCTACAATGTTAGATAATAAAAATGAATTTTCATATACTCTCCCCCATACAAACACAGAAATTACTTATAAAATTTTAACTAATAGAGATGAAAAGAAAATAGATGCTGAAGTTAAAGGTCTTAAAAAGATTAATAAAACTGCATCTCCTGAATTATCTACTAGATTAAAATATATGATTACATCTGTAAATGGAGATACTGATAATAAAACAATTAGAGATTTTGTTGATAATTATATGTTAGCTAGGGATTCTAGATCTTTTAGAGAACATTTAAGAACAACCCAGCCTGATATTGAAATGAAGTTTAACTATTTAAATGATAGAGGTGTAGAGGAGGATGCTGTCGTTCCTATGACAGCCGGGTTTCTTTGGCCTGACACAGGAGTATAGAGTAGAACTATTCAAAATTCTACATGACTTAGTCTTTCACAGTGGTGGTGGATATGATTACTACACTGTGTATAATATGCCTATTTGGCTAAGAAAATTTACTGTTAATAGGATTATTAAATTTAGACAAGGAGAAAAAAAGGAAATAGATAATATTGGTAAAAAAAATAATTCTACATCTGCTAATTTAGGAGATCCTGTTCCTGATCACATGAAATCAAAATTTAAACAAGCTAGTAAACAAGCAGATTATATTTCAAAAAAAGCTAAAAAGTAGTGTTTTTTAATATTTATAATAAACACCTATTAAATGGCTGATAATAAAAAAAGATTAGATAAGATTAATCAAGCTCTTAAGGATACAACCTTAACTCAGGCTGAACAAAATAAACTTCGAAAAGAAGAAAATGAACTTTTAAAAGAGTCAATAGATTTACAAAGACAAAGTTTTGATTTATCTTCTTCATTAGTTGATTCTATTAAAGAAGTTTTAGGAATTAGTACAAAACGAACTACTGCTGATTCTAATCTTTTAAAGATTAATAAGGAAATCAATAGAACAATTCAGAATCAAGTAAAAGGTGGTTATGATATTAATGATCTTTCTAAACAAATTTCAAAAAGTCAAAAGGTTATAGAAAAAGCTAGATTAAATGAACTTTCATTAGCAAATTCAATTTCACCAATACAAAAAAAGCAAGCAGAAATAGCAAAACAAAAACTTGAATTAGCCCACAAACATTCTAAAGAAATAGAAGCTGAATTAGCTAAAGCTGATAAAGGAGAAGCAATGGATGAAAAGGTTTTAGCAAGAGCAAAGGTCAAATTGGAGATGGCAGAAAAGCAAGGTAGAGAATCTATGAAGTCTTTAAGCCCTTTAGCAAAACAATTAGTATTTACTGAATTAAATAGAAAACAACTAGAAGCTCAAAATAAAGAAAGAGCAAAGGAAATAAAACATATTCAAAAAATAGATAAATCTTTAGGAGCTACAGGTGTTATACTAAAAGGAATTTCTGAAATTCCTATTATAGGAAAGTTTGCAGATGCTGAAGGTATTCTTAAAAGGGCAAGAGAAACAGCAGATGACGCTGGAGGAGGTTTAATAGGTGGTTTTAAAGGAGCTGCGGCTGGGGCAAATGAATTAGGAAAAAACTTAGGTAAAGCTATAGGTCCTGCATTAATAATAAAAAAACTTGTACAACTATTTACTGAAGTAGATAAACAATCAGCAGAATTTGCTAAAAATCAAGGTATATCTGTTCAAGCATCTATGCAATTAAGAACAGAAATGAGTGAAATAGCTCAAAATTCTGATGATATAGCAGTTAATTCTCAAAGAATGATGGAAGCTCAGACATCATTAAATAGTTTTTTTGGTTCTAGTGTTAAATTTTCAGGAGAAATGGCTGCTGATTTTGCTTCTTTAGCTAAAAGAACAAATATGACAGCTGAAACTCAGGGAGTTATAGCATTAGAAACAATGAGAACTGGTAAATCTGCTAAAGATGTTACTAAACAAATAAATCTTCAGGTAATGGAGATGAATAAACAAAAAGGCCTTCAAATGAGTGTTAAATCTATACAAGATGCTATAGGTAAAACATCGAAAGCACTTCAATTAACATTTAAAGGTAGTACTAAAGAACTTGTTAATCAAGTAATGTCAGCTAAAGCATTAGGTGCTAGTATGGAACAAGTTGAAGCTATATCTTCTAGTTTATTAGATTTTGAAAGTTCAATACAAGCTGAACTTGAAGCAGAATTATTACTAGGTAAAGATATAAACCTAGAAAAAGCAAGACAAGCAGCTTTACAAGGTGATTCAGCTAAGGTAGCAGAAGAAGTTTTAAAGAACACAGCTATAATGAATGCCTTTGAAACTAAAAACGTTATAGCACAAGAAGCAGCAGCTAAAGCTTTAGGAATGAATAGAGACCAATTAGCTGAAATGGTTATGGAGCAACAAAAGTTAGAAACTTTAAGAAAATTTGGAGCTGAAGATATGAATGCAGCCCAAGAAAAATACAATGCATTAAGAGCAGATGGAATGACAGCGGAACAAGCTGCTGCTGAAGTAGGAGATGAGGCTTTAGCTAGTCAATTAGAATCACTTGGAGCTTCGGAAAAATTTGAAGAAACAATGGCAAGAGTTCAAGAACTATTTGTACAATTAGTGCCTCCTATAATGGAACTTATTGGTCCTGTTGTAGATATACTACTTCCGGCAATTCAAGCTATTGGGTTTGTAATAGGATCAATAACAGAAGGAATAAAAATGTTTGTTCAGGGATTAAAAGAAGGTTCAGTTGGAGCTATTGCCTTAGCGGGAGCATTAGGATTAGTAGCTTTACCTTTAATAATAAGTGCCATTTCTGGTATATTTAGTACTTTTTCACAAATACCATTTGGTATAGGTATACCCTTAGCAATTGCAGCTATAGCAGGTTTTAACACTCAGATAAATAAAGGTAAAGCTAAAGCTCCTAAACCTGCGGGTGATATGTTTTCTCCTGCAGATGGTAAAACCCAAGTATCAACTAAAGAGGGAGGATTATTTGAATTATCTGGTAATGATGATTTAATAGCAGCCCCTGGGGCAGCTAGTGCAATGAATAAAAAAGGAGAAGGAGCAGGAGGAAGTGCAGCTTTAATTTCAAAAGTAGAACAACTTATATCTATAAACAGACAAATACTATCTAAATCCCCAGTAATAGAAATGAATGGGAATAAAGTAGGTGAAGAAATTTCAAAATCAGATAGAGTAATTAACTAAACACAATATTTATAATAAAACAACAATTATGGGACTAGAAACACGATTTTTAAAAAATGGATCTGATTATGGTGCAGGTCAAGGAGGAAATTCCGCAGATTTACAAGCTGAAAGAGATGCTATAATAGGAGATAAAAAACAATCAAAATTACATTTTGACTATTCAATCAATGGAAACCCTGAAATATTAGGAGCCCCAAAACCTTCTATATTAGATTTACAAGGAAAAAATCCAACAGCACCTAATAGAGATGGAGCTGAAACTCCACTTAATAATTCATTTTCGAATGGTACTTACAAAAATAGTGCCCCTTCAGAAGGAGTAGGAAGAATATAATAAATGTCTAACTTAAAGAATTTAAAGACTGACCTTAAATCTTTAAGGTATAGTAAAGATAGACCTGATTTAGGTTATAGTGGACAACCCTTTATTCAAAAAGATATAGATAAAGAACCTACTAATAACTCTACAGAGGATTTTTTACTAAGGGGAGGATTAAATGCTGTTCCTGATGCTGCTGAAGATGTAGCTAGATTATCAAAGTATTTTTTTAACTTAAAATCTCCAAATGGTTTTTTATTTATAGCAAAACAAAATCTATTATCAAAATCATCAGTTAAAACACAAGCTTCTGAAGGTCTAGGTTATGGTGGTTTTTCAGTTGATATAGGTGGGAATACTATAGGACCAGGACAATCTGGACCTATTAATCAAGGAGTTTATACACCTTTATCTACTTTAATACAAGCGGGTACTGGATTTTTAGGAGTTCATGCAAATGCCCTAGGTGCAAATCCATTATCGCCTATAAATTCAAATGGCATTCAAATCCCAGATATAGGAGGAGGTTTAAATACTTATGAAGAATCAATAGGAAGAGGAGATAATAATAGATTATTATTTTTACAAGATTCACAAGCTCAAGATGGTTATAAACCTACAAAAGGAGATATTTCTTATAATCCTTTAGGTGATGGAAATACTTTATTATCATATCAAGGCGGACCTGGAGCTATATTAGGTTTTGGTAAAACTAGTATTAAAAAAGCTTCTAATTCAATAGGGATAAATTTAACTCCAAGACAAGTAGAATCCCCTACAAAAAATAATAAAACACAAGTATTTTCAGGTAATACTTCTGCATGGAACTATCAACAAATATCCTCATTATCAACTATATTTGATAAACCTGAAGGTTATAATACTTTTCAATTTAGTACAAGTTTTTCAAAGGCAGAAACTCAAATTAGAGATTTTAGAGTTCCTTTATTGCCTACAGAACCTGATGCAATTTCTACAGTAACAAGTATAGCACCTTCTTATTTTGGAGAAAATTCAAAAGCTATTGAAGGTGTAAGTAATTCTAGAATAAAACAAATTTCCCCAGGCCAAAAAGGTAATATTCTTAATTATAGAAATGGAAAAATAAATGCTGATGGTAAAATTTCAGTTGTTGACCAAATTAATTATCAGCCTATATACAAATCTGAAGGGGTAAGAAGTACTAAAAGTGGGATAGCTAAAAATGATTTTGTAAAATTTAGAATAGGAGCCATTATGAGAAATGGAGAAAAAGTATATTCTCATTTTAGGGCTTTTATAAATAACTTTTCAGATAGCTATACTAGCAAGTGGAATAGTATAAACTATATGGGAAGAGGTGAAGAGTTTTATAAATACGGTGGGTTTAGTAGAGGAATTTCATTATCATTTACAGTAGCAGCACAATCTAAACCTGAATTAATGGCCCAGTATAAAAAATTAAATTTCTTAACCTCAACTCTTGCACCCGATTATGGTGGAAAAAATGGAAGTGGCTTTATGGGAGGTGTTTTACACCAACTTACATTAGGAGGTTGGTGCTATGAACTTCCTGGATTTATAGATAAAATAGATTTAGGGATACCACAAGAATCACCTTGGGAAATTGCTATACCAGCTACAGATAATGGAGGTATTAATGATGATGGCATTTTTTCAGATTCATCTGTAAAAGAAATGCCTCATATTGTTACAGTAAGTATGAATTTTACACCAATACACAAATTCAGACCAGAATTACAAGATAATGATTATGATGAAAGTGGAAATGGTGAAGTTACTTCTTATGGTCCACAACGGTATATTCAATTAGAAAATGGATTAGGGGATAATTATCAAGCAATTTCTCTTGCAGATGCTCAAACACCACTAAATGAACCTAATGAATAGATACTCAAACATACCTGTTATTAAATCACCAAAGGGTAAACAAATGTATCAAACAGTACGTTATCCTGAAATCCCAAGACTAGATAGTGATATTTATGTTCTTACCACTATTGGAGATAGGTATGATACTTTAGCCCAACAATATTATGGGGATTCCTCATTATGGTGGATTATAGCTAATGCTAATGGAAAATTAAATAAAGGAACTTTAACTCCTTCTATAGGATCACAAATTAGAATACCTATCAATCCTACCCCTACTTTAGCAGAATATAATGTTTTAAATCCACAAACTACTACTACAAATAATGATGTAGAAGGAAGTAATGAATATTAAAAATAAAAAGTTATGGGAAATTTATTAGGACAACCCTTTGATAAATTTGTAAATGAACAAATTAGAATAAGACAACGTATTCATGGTGATTCTGAAAGATCAATCCAGGATATACAATATTTAAATTCACGTAATGCTTGGATAAAATTAGCTTCTTCATGTCTTTTAAATAAAAAAAGATTAGCTATGTTTAAAGGTAACCCTTTAATCTCTACAACTCCAGGGGGTGCAACAGCTCAAAACAATGTTTTATTTAGTGGTTTATCGGATTCAAATAATATACCTAGAGAAGGAATAACAGGCCCAAATAGAGCTTATGGTGTTGGAGGAACTGACCAATTTGGATATTCTCCTATGCCTGGGATAATAGATATGAACTTTAAATGTTTAAATAGAGGTTCTATTAAAAAAGCTACACTTACTATTAAAGCTCATAATCGAAATCAATTTGATATGATTGATGTATTGTATATGAGATTAGGTTATTCTGTAATGTTAGAATGGGGTTATGATAAGTATATGAATAATAATAGAAATCTTGTACAAGCTGGCCCATCAATAATAGATGAATGGTTCTTTAAAACAAAAACCAAAAATTATAGAGATGCTATTGTAAAAATTCAAGAAAAAAGAAAACAAACACAGGGAAATTATGATGCTGCTTTTGGAGTTATATCTAATTTTTCATGGAGTTTTGCATCTGATGGAACTTATGACATTAAATTAGAAATTATAAGTATGGGAGATATAATAGAATCTCTTAGAATGAATTTACCTTCTACTATATTAGATACAAAAGATGTAAATGTTAATAAATTGAAAGGTTTTGCAACTTTATTAGAAAAAAATGGGGGAGATGATGTTTCCAAAAGTGATTTTTATGGAAATTTATACCCAGGTTTAAGGGATGCAATTGAAAATTGGTGGAATGGAGTTCAAAATGGAACTTATAAATGGAATAACAAAGAAATGACTCCACCGGCAATTAATGCTGGAAGTTCTTATGTAAGAAATTGGACTGGAAGAAAGGGAGTTGATAGTGATGATCCTTTAACATCAGATTTTAGGTCATATGGTTCTAGCTGGATATACGAAAGTGATAATAATCTTGAACCAGGAACTTCAGGTTCCTTACCTGTACTATACAACACTGATGGAACTATATATATTAATCCAGATATTTCTAAAATAGATCCGGGATTTACATTTGATGATCAAAAATTAGCAGCAACTTGGAATGGGATATATAAAGCATTTAGTGCTGGAAAACGAAGAGCAAATGCACAAGCTGGAAATAGTAAAACTACTACTCAAAACATAATAGATTCCCCTTTTGGAGATGATTTTGTAGTAAACATGAAAAAATTACTATTATCGAATGGGTATCAACAAGAACCTGTATTTGATGAAAATGGAGTTGGTACTCAAGATGTATATGTAACAAAATCCAAACTTCCATATATGGATAAAGGAACATTAGCTACTGCTGATGTTTATTATGAAGTAGAAGAAAACGATAACAAAGCAGGCCAACACTATGAAAATAACTTTAGGGAAGTTTGGACTAAAACTTTTAAAGATTTATCAACCAAAAGTATAAGTTCAGCATGGAAACTATTATTAAATAATCAAATTGGGGATAATAATTATAGTAGAGCTATAGGGATAACTTTAGAATCAATTTACCAATCAGTATATGATGAATTTGTAAATAGAAAAATAGCTGATGCTTTTCCTGGGGGGAAAGAAGAAGAAGCTAAAGCTGAAGAATTTGAGAAAAAAACAGAAGATGGTGGAGAATTAAGTGAAGCTGAAGAAAGAGAAAAAGAGTTAAATGAACAAAAGTTACAAAGAAAAACTAAAGATTACGTTACTAAAAATAAAAATAGAATATATAGATACTTTTATGATATAAGACAAAGATATGAAAACAAAAGTGGAACTTCTTTAAATATTTTTGGAGGAAGTATTGATGGGGTTAGTGGAGCTATAGGGCATTCTTATGATTTACATTCAATTGTAAAATTAGATATAGAACCTTTAGATAATCAATGGTATATAAAGCTAGGTGATTTTTTAACCTTTTTAAATAACAAAGTAATCCCACACATTGACAATGATAATGTAAAAGAACCAATTATCCGGGTTGATAATGATATGGGAACTAACATTTGTTATATAATGGATAATGTTTATTCTTTAAATCCTAAAAAAATTATAGTAAGTAATCCTAATTTTATTATAGGTAAAAATAATAGTGGGGGTGATGTTGTAGCTCCTCTTTTTAAAAAACTACCTAGTTTTACAAAAGTTGAAAAAGAATTAAAATGGGGTAAAATAATGAATATCTATTTTAATTTTAATAGATTAGAAGAAATATTTGACTCTACTGTAGCTAATGAAGATGTAAGTTTATATAATTGTTTAAAACTTATGTGTGATGATATAAATGAGTCATTAGGAGGTATTAATAATTTAGAACCTATAGTTGATGAATCCAATGAAGTAAAATTTATAGACCAATCCCCAATTCCAAATCTATCCCAAATAGCAGTAAAGCTAGGATTAACTAAATTTGGAGATGATTATAAAAAAAACGAAGTTAGATTTGAAGTTTATGGTATAAATAAAAATAAATCTAGAGAAGAATCTAATTTTGTGCGTGATGTAGGGCTTACTACTCAAATTAGTAAAAATTATGCCACTATGATTACAATAGGAGCAACAGCTAATGGATCAGTACCAGGTACAGAGGCAACAGCTTTTTCAAGGTGGAATGTTGGGATTCAGGATAGATTTAAAAAAGCATTAGTAGATGCTGAAGAAAAAGAACCCCCAGTAGCTCCTATATCTTCATCAGTTGGCATTCAACAACAAGATGCATATGCTGAATTACTTGCTTCTAGAGATGATGTTTTTCAAAGATATGGTTTTAATAATACTAATGATGAATTAAAAACTGTAAATGATGATTTTATAAAATTTAATATTTCCACAGTTTCTGATTTTTATTCTTTAATACAAGCTCAAAATTCATTTGAAAAAGATGAAAATGGAAATCCTAAAAATGATATAGAAAGTTCAGTAGGCTTTTTACCATTTAATTTAAAATTAACAATGGATGGTATAAGTGGGATCCAAATATACAATAGGATCAAAATTCAACAATCTTTCCTACCATCTAATTACCCAGACACTTTAGAATTTATTGTAACTCAAGTTAACCATAAATTAAGTGGTAATGATTGGATAACGGATTTAGAAACAACTGCAACATCAAAAAGCGTAATGACTAAATAATATATTATGGGGAATACAATAAAAACATCAAGATATTTAACAAAAGTAAAACCTGTATCTGCAGTTGGTTCTGGTGGTACTTCTGTAGGAAACCATAAACCCCCAGATGGTACAGGAAGCAGAGTTTCAGATGCAGAATTACAACAAGCTGTACTAAAACTTAAAGTAATAAGATATTTAGATGATGGTCTTCAAACTTTAGGTAAAATGCAAATACTTAATGCTGATGGTACAATATCATTTGAAATGACAACAGCAGAACTACCTTATAGAGGAAATGCTAATAGCATTAGTTGTATCCCTCCAGGTAAATTTTTAGTTAGAAGTTATAATTCTGCAAAATATGGAGATTGTTTTTGGATATATGCTAATGAAGCAGGTGCATGGGAACCTAACGCTATATTTGGAAACGGGTTTAAAAGACAAGCTGTATTAATACATAAAGCCCCAGCTTCTACTTGGTTAATGGGTTGTATTGGTCCTGGGTTCAAATTTGATCAGACTAATTTAAAAGGAAGAACTAAATTTAATGCCAAATACTCCCCAGACTGGAAAGCAGGATCTGCTAAAGGAAATCCCTATGGAACAGGAGAAAAATCTATGAAAGGTATAAGTACATTAGCTCAAGTTCCTGGTTTATGGTCTATGGCTGATGTTACTAAAAATTCTTTTTATATGACTATAGAAAATATGACATCTAAAGGATTATCAATGGATATCAATACAACACCCATTTACACAGAACCAAATTCAGCAGCTAAATTTATGAATATAAAAACTGGAGAACCTTTAATATTTATGGGTGGATCAGGAGAAAACCCATCATCAACAAATACTTAAAATGTCATTCTATTATCCTAAATCACAAGTTAAAACTAATCTTTATACTAATGGGGGAGAACTTATGGTGGAGGCTACTAAATTAGATTACGTAGGGTATTATTATGAAGTATCAACTGGAAAAAAATATGTAGGAAAAGTACCAAATAATAGAAGTTCTATTTTATTAATAGACTTTACCCCAACAGATCAACAAGAATTAACTATAGATGAATTAGGTGAAGCTATTATATTTAAACCTAATTATGACTCTGATGATTCTAGTTTATCTCCTAATAGTTTAATAATAAACGATACTTATCAAAATTTAACATTTACTAAAAATTTAACTAAAGATAGATTTTTACCTATACCACATTATTCTATTCCTACAAAAGAAGAAGTATCTGTAGGTTCATATTTTAGATATTTTGCTAAAAGAAATAATGAATATACTTATATTGAAATTTCTAAAGAAACTTATAAAAAATTTAAAGGTGAAGATCCAACTGTAGCTTTTGAATTATATAATTGTCTTGAAGTAGTTTGGATGCTAGGTCCTAAAACTTTTAATAATAGGATAACCGTTATTGAAGTTCAAAAAGATAATAAATGGTTTGGTTTTGTAAATTATTTTCAAGGTGATTTTAGCTCTCCTAGTAACGAAATAGTTAACCAACCAATTACTTCTTTACCATCAAATATTTCTAATACAAATTTAACTTCAACAAATATGACAACAACCCCAACTACATCCCCAAGTAGTGAAGGAGGGGGTGGATATTAAAAATATTATTTGTATATTTAGTCATTGTTTTGGCTAATTGAAAATACTGACCAATTAAAAGGTTTTTATAATAAAGGTTACAAAAAAGCTTACATAGAAGTTATACCATATTCCTATAAAACGCATCCTGTAACTAATAAAATATCCTTAGTATATGTACATCCTGTAGATGCACATAAGGGTTACATTATATCAGTAAATCATAGCGAATCTATGCCCTTAAACAGCGAATATATTGCTGAATTAATTAATAGTTATGATACATTGTACGTTTGGGGTAAAAAAGAATTTTTGCATTATTATGTGCATAAAAATATAATAGATATTTCTTTAGCATCCCCCGAATATGAAATGGAAACTACTAAAGCTCACCAAATACTATCACAAAGAGCTAAAGATAAGTTGGATATTAACCGAATAGTTCCTATCGTTAAACATTACGAAACGTGTGAAAAAAATCATAATAATTTAAAACAACATTTTAATGCACCAGTTAACGAATTTTACAACAGCAGAGTACCATTGGTATTCAACGCCATCGAAAGGAATGGTTTACGAGTTCAAAGAGAACTCTTCAAAGAATACTTCAATCAAGATTGTGGAGATAGGGTTTACACACAATATAACTACAGAACAACCACAACAAGACCATCAAACCGTTTTGGAGGGGTTAACTTTGCAGCATTAAATAAAGACAATGGCACCAGAAAAACATTCATACCTGAAAACGATAGATTGGTTGAAATTGACATTTCAGCTTATCATCCTACTCTCGCTAGCTCCCTTATTCATTATAACTTTAGTGATGACGATATTCATAGATCATTTGCGAGACTTTATAACGTTGACTATAAAAAAGCTAAAGAATTAACATTTAAACAGCTTTATGGGGGTGTTTTTAAACAATATCAACATTTAGAATTCTTTCAAAAGATTCAAACTTACATAAATGAGATATGGAGTCAATTCCAAAATGAAGGCTTTATAGAATGTCCTATATCAAAATACAGATTTGAGCGTGATAAATTAGATAATATGAACCCACAAAAATTATTTAATTATCTTCTACAGAATTTGGAAACTGCAACAAATGTTCGTATATTATGGGAAATAATTAAGATATTAAAAAACAAACAAACTAAACTAATTCTTTATACTTACGATGCGTTTTTGTTAGATGTACATAAGGGAGAGAAAGAGGAGATAAAATTAATACTAGATGTATTTAAAAAACATAAACTAAAAGTAAAGATTAAACATGGAAACAGCTACGATTTTGCAGAACGAGATTAATATGTATAAAACGAATTACGACTTTGAAAGTCCTTATAATATTAGCGATTTGAATAATAAATTATTTTGTACATTTACTACATTAGATAATTTAGAGGGACTTGTATCTAGTCTCTCTTCTAAATACTCAATCATGTATAACAAAATGTTTGCGTTATATGTTAAGAGTAATGATGAGTATGTTCTAACTTATAATGTCGATCAAGGTAACGTAAGTGAAATTCCTGATAACACAATATTAGTACATAGAAAAAAAGAAACTAATACTTTATATACTATAAACGCATTAAATGAGCTAATTAAAAGCCTAAACGGAGGAGTAGTAAACACCAAATTTCCTATAGATTGGAAACATTATAGAAATTGTATACTATTAACCCAACACAACGAGTTAAAACAACTCAACACCAAAATACACAAAATAATCGAACTATAATTTGGATCCCAAATAATCAGTTTGTATATTCATGTCGAAATTTTTAAAAAACAGTTATAATTATGGATTTAAGCAAAATCAAAAACCGCTTGGACAACCTAAATCAGGCCTCCAAGCCCAGAAGTACCGAAAAAAAGGACTATACATTAATTTATTGGAAACCCAAAGCAGAAGGGAAATTCCAAATAAGATTTGTACCCTCGAAACTCAACAAAGACAACCCATTTCAAGAAATTTTCATGCATTATGGAGTTGGAAAATTCCCAATAGTAGCATTAACAAACTGGGGAGAAGATGATCCAATAGTTGAGTTCTCTAAAAAACTAAGAACATCATCTGACTCTGAAAACTGGAGACTAGCAAAACAACTAGACCCTAAAATGAGAGTATTCGCTCCTGTTATTGTTAGAGGAGAAGAAGAAAAAGGTGTTAGATTATTTGAATTTAGTAAAACATTATACATGGAATTATTATCAGTTGCTGATGATGAAGATTATGGTGATTTTACAGATATTAATCAAGGATTTGACTTTGTAGTAACAGCTACTAAAGTACAAGATAGACCTGGATTTGGATTAAGTCTAAGACCAAAACCAAAACAAACACCACTTAGTGATAATGCTGACACTATTAAAACATGGTTAGAAAATCAACCACTTTTATTAGAAGAAAGATACAAGTACACTTATGATAAACTAAAAGAAGAATTACAAACATTCATATCTGGAGGTGAAGAACAAGAAGATACTATAGTATCAGAACCAGCTGTAGCATTCGAATCAGAAGCACCAGCTAAAGAAGAAAAAAAGTTCACATTATCAACCCAAGGTACACCTAAGAAAGCAAAATCAGAGGAATTTGATTCATTGTTTGACGATGATTTACCATTTTAATTAATAGTACATGGCTAGAGTTAAAAAATCACTATCGGAGGCAGTCTCCAAAGAAATAAAATCCAAGTTTGATTTAAGTTCCTTCAAAGAAAAGAAGGGACTTAAACAAAACGTTAAATTTAAGGATCAAGAATGGATTCCATTATCATCTGCATTCCAAGATGTTACATCCATTCCAGGTATTCCTACAGGACATATTGTTTTACTTAGAGGTCACTCTGATACAGGTAAAACAACTGCATTATTAGAAGCAGCAGTATCAGCTCAAAAGAGAAGTATACTACCTGTTTTTATTATTACAGAAATGAAATGGAATTGGGAACATGCTAAACAAATGGGGTTACAAGTTGATGAAGTAATAGATGAAAAAACTGGAGAAGTTATAAACTACGAAGGTGAATTTATTTATGCTGATAGAGAAACAATCCATAGTATAGAAGATGTTGCTAAATTTATTTTAGATTTAATGGATGAGCAAAAGAGAGGTAATTTACCATATGATTTATTATTTTTATGGGATTCAATTGGATCAGTACCTTGTGAAATGTCTATTAAATCAAACAAAAACAATAATGAATGGAATGCTGGTGCAATGTCTACACAATTTGGAAACAGTGTTAATCAGAGAATTACATTATCAAGAAAAGAATCATCTGAATATACTAATACATTAGTTTGTATTAATAAAGTATGGACAGCGAAAGCAGAATCACCTATGGGTAAACCAAAATTAATGAATAAAGGTGGATTTGCAATGTGGTTTGATTCTACATTTGTAGTTACATTTGGTAATATTTCAAATGCTGGTACATCTAAAATTAAAGCAATTAAAGATGGCAAGCAAGTAGAATTTGCTAAAAGAGTTAATCTACAGATTGATAAAAACCATATTA
>JAAHTG010000507.1_pt1 | contig 33823 bp, 35 predicted proteins | sample 6116081 | NCBI WGS metagenome assembly JAAHTG01 (sample SAMN13939989, study PRJNA603662) | sponge metagenome | isolation source: marine sponge | host: Mycale hentscheli | place: New Zealand | collected 2005 | reverse complement strand
ATTATGAAGCACCAATGTTACTTAATACTTTAATTGATAGACAAGATCAAAGTTCCCCTAATACAGATTTAGGTATTGATTTTGCAGGAGGTCGTACATTTAAATTCTTAAGAGATGATTTAGCAGGGGTAAAAGCTAATGGATCTGGTAATATAGGAGTAATTGTTCCTGAAGTAGGGGATATTATATGGTATGAAAATGCATATTATGAAATTTATAATTTAATTAATAATCAATTATTTGTAGGTAAAGATCCAGATTATCCTAATAAAGATGATAATGGGTATAATCCATATGGTAATTCAGATTTAGAAAATTTTGGTTATGATGTATCTATAATAGCAGAAACACATTATGTCCCAGCAGATAGGGTAGGCATTTCAGAAGAAAGATTAATATCAAGTATAAAACATGTCAAATAAAGGAAGAAAAGTAATACCAAAATCTCAAAAAGAGATAAGCAAAGGAATGCATCATCCTTATTCTAAGGAAGCAGGCAATCCTAATAATGCTAATTATGAAAGAACTGATAGAAGCAATCAAATTTCTTTTAAAGATGATACTGTAAAACCCTTTTCAGTTGGTTTATATGATATTGATGAAACTATATTATATTATTTTAATAATGTGATTAAACCTACAGTAGTTCAAAATGGCAGGAGAGAAGAAGTTCCTGTTATTTATGCTGATTCTGAAAGATGGAATCAAATCCAAAAAGATGGATATTTTAGAGATAGAAAAGGTAGAATAATGATGCCTTTAATTACTTTTAAAAGAACTAATATTGAAAAAAATAGAAATATTACTAATAAATTAGATGCTAATTTTCCTAATAACTATAGAATGTTTGAAAAATCCTATAGTAGTAATAATACCTATGATAAATTTAATATATTAAATAATAGGAGACCTACAAAAAATATGTATGCTGTTGTTGTTCCCGATTATGTTACATTAAATTATGATTGTATTGTTTCTACTTATTATATGGAACAAATGAATGGAATAATAGAAGCTATAAATTATGCATCGGATTCATATTGGGGTAATCCTGAAAGATACCAATTTAGAGCTAGAATTGACTCAGTAGCAACTAATATTGATATGCCCGCAGATCAAGATAGATTAGTTAAAAGTACTTTTAGTATAAAAATGTATGGTTATATAGTACCTAATATACTTCAAAAAGATTTATCATCAATAAAAAAATATAATTCTAAGGCATCTATTACATTTAATTCTGAAGTAGTAAGTAATATAAATGATGTAAATGCTCCTCAACCTAATAGAACAGATATTGATTATACAGATAATGTAAATTATGTTGATCCTCCATCAACAAGAGTACCATCAAATAGAATAAATACAAATAGAATACCACCATCTCCCGCACAAGAATAGTTAAAATAATTTAATTTTTAATAAATTTATTAATATGTATAATTGATAATAAAGTTGATTATTAATCAAAAATAAAAGTAATGTCAAAAGTAAAAGTTTTAACTGAAGCAGAAATTGAAAATATAAAAAAAGTAAGAGAAGATTTTCAAATTTTAGTAGGTAATGTAGGAGAAGTTGAGGTAGCTATAATGAATCTTAACAAAAAGAAAAAAGAATTAGAAAATGAATTATTATTAATTCAAGAAAAAGAAACAAAAATAGCTGTAGATTTAGAAAAAAAATATGGCAAAGGAAATATCTCATTGGAAACAGGAGAGTTTACTCCAATAGAGTAGTTTTTTAAAAAAAACACAATATTTATAATAAAATAAAACAACATAAAAAATGGCAGAAGTATTAATATCACCGGGTGTTTTAGCAAGAGAAAACGACCAATCACAAATAACAGCAGGACCAGTACAAGCTGGTGCAGCAATTATTGGACCAACTGTAAAAGGTCAACAAAATATTCCTAAATTAGTAACTAGCTATTCTGAATATTTGGCTAATTTTGGTAGTACATTTTTAAGTGGATCGAATCAATATACATATTTTACATCGATTTCAGCTTATAATTATTTTCAAAATGGAGGAAGTTCTTTATTAGTAACTAGAGTAACTCCAGGAGCTTTTAGTGCTGCTTCTTCATCTATTATGATAACAGGTTCTGGTGGACCAACTAGTGGTTTATCTCCGTTTGTATTAGAAACACTAGCTCATGGTAATATAATGAATTCTGGCCCTCAAGCTAATGTTGGAACTAATGGAACTCTAACGTCAGGATCATCTGATAACTTTAGATGGGAAATAACAAATCCAAATACATCATCAGGTGTATTTTCACTATTAATAAGACAAGGTAATGATACTCAAACTTCTAAACAAGTAGTTGAAACTTTCTCAAATCTATCTCTAGATCCAATTGCTACAAATTATGTTTCAAAAGTACTTGGAGATCAAGTACAAACAGTAAGAGGAACAGGAACTGGAGTTTATTTACAATCATCTGGATCTTTCCCTAATGCTTCAAGATATGTAAGAGTTAAAGTAGTTAATTACCAAACTCCAAATTACTTTGATAATAATGGAACAGCAAAAGACATATTCACAGGATCACTACCACTTGCTAGTTCAGGATCATTTGGTGGTGGTATAGGTGATATAACAGGAAGTGGATCACCTTCAAACTATTACCAAACAATTAATAATGTAGATTCTCAAGGTTTAGTAGGAACAGATTACACTACAGCTATTAATTTATTAGCTAATAGAGATGATTTTAGATATAATGTAATTACATCCCCGGGCTTAATATTAGCAAATGGTACTACAGGAGCAGGTTGGACATCAATTCAATCAAATTGTGAAACAAGAGGAGATGCAATATTTGTAGGAGATTTAGTTAATTATAATTCAACATTAACACAAGTAACAGGACAAGCAGCTTCAGTTGATTCTTCATATGTAGCTACATATTGGCCTTGGTTACAAGTAATTGATCCAGATTCAAGAGAATTAGTATGGGTTCCAGCTTCAACAATGATTCCTGGAGTTTATGCTTATAATGATAGAGCAGGTGAGCCATGGTTTGCACCAGCAGGTATTAATAGAGGTGGATTAGGAGCAGTTAATCAAGCAGAAAGAAAATTAACTAATACTAATAGAGATGATTTGTATACTGGAAAAGTAAATCCTATAGCTTCATTCCCAGGACAAGGAATTGTAGTATTTGGACAGAAAACACTTCAAACTAAAGCTTCTGCTTTAGATAGAGTAAATGTAAGAAGATTATTAATAACACTTAAAAATTATATTTCTCAAATCGCTGATACATTAGTATTCGAACAAAATACTGCAGCTACAAGAAATACATTTTTAGCACAAGTTAATCCTTACTTAGAGTCAGTACAACAAAGACAAGGTTTATATGCATTTAAAGTTGTAATGGATAATTCAAATAACACACCAGATGTAATTGATAGAAATGAATTAATTGGTGCTGTTTATTTACAACCAACAAAAACAGCTGAATTTATCTACCTAGACTTTAACATTTTACCAACTGGAGCTACTTTCCCAGCATAAAAATGAAAAACGATAATATTTATAATAAAATAAAATAAAATAAAAAATGGCAGTATTAGATCCCAACGAAATATTTTTCACAGCTTTTGAACCAAAAGTAGCTAATAGATTTATATTGTATGTTGATGGTATACCATCGTATATAATTAAAGGAGTTAGTGGAATGGGGTTCGCGCAGGATGAAATAGTATTAAATCATATAAACACTTATAGAAAAGTAAAAGGTAAATTAAGATGGAATGATTTAACAATGGAATTATTTGATCCAATTACCCCTTCAGGAGCTCAAGCAGTAATGGAGTGGACAAGATTACACCACGAATCAGTTACAGGTAGAGATGGTTATTCTGATTTCTATAAAAAAGATTTAACTATTGATGTACTAGGTCCTGTAGGTGATGTAGTATCAGAGTGGATTATTAAGGGTGCTTTTATAAAAGATGCTTCATTTGGTGACATGAATTGGGACGATGACACTACTGTAATGAATATTTCACTAACAATAGGAATGGATTATTGTGTATTAAATTTCTAAAAGAAAATTTATATATTTTACATTTAAGCTTGGCATACGTCAAGCTTTTTTGTATATTACATATGTATAACAAAATTAAGTTATTAACAAATAAAAACTATGTCTGAACCAAAATTTAAATTCCCAACAGAAGAAGTAGAATTACCTTCAAAAGGTCTATTATATCCTGAAAGTCATCCATTAAAATCTGGAAAGATTGAAATGAAATATATGACTGCTAAAGAAGAAGATATATTAACAAATCAAAATTATATAGCTAAAGGTATTGTATTAGATAAATTACTACAATCCTTAATTGTTACTAATGTAGAACTTAAAGATATATTAATTGGTGATAAAAATGCTATTTTAATTGCTTCTCGTATATTGGGATATGGTAAAGATTATAAAATTAGGTATAAGGGTCAAGAACATATTGTAGATTTAAGTTTACTACAAAATAAGGAGATTGATGAGAAGTTATTTAAAGGTGGTAAAAATGAATTTGATTGGGAGCTACCATCATCAGGAACTAAAATTACATTTAGAATATTAACTGATGGTATAGATAAACAAATTGAAGCAGAAATTAAAGGTATTCAAAAAATTAATAAAGGAACATCACCTGAAATTACAACAAGAATGAAACATTTAATTACTTCAGTTGAAGGTGATTCATCTGGTAAAACCATTAGAGATTTTGTTGATAATTATCTACTAGCCAGAGATTCAAAAGCATTAAGAGACTATATAATAAAAATCCAGCCCGACATAGAGCTAAAAACCCAAATTGAAAATGAGTTTGGCGAGCTTGAAGAAATAGATGTACCCATTTCTTTAAACTTTTTTTTCCCTGACGCCAACTGAAGCAGCAGAATATAGAAGTAATATTTTTTCTCAAATCCACGAAATAGTATTTCATGGTAAGGGTGGTTATGATTGGGGTACTATTTATAATATGCCTATATGGCTTCGTAATTTTACATTTAAAAAGATAGATGAGTTTTACAAAAAACAATCTGAAGCTGCAAAACCTAAAAGTAAAAATGATATAGATTTAGCTAATCCTAATAAATCTAAACTTCCTAATAAAAAAACAATATCTCCTCCTACATATGTTACGAAAGCATCGAGAAAATAATATTTTCTAATATTTATAATAAAATATCTCCATGGTTAAAAAGAGCAAAGCTCAAATAGATGCAGAAAAGAGTGCAAAACAAACAGCTGTAGTTGTTGAGGATGCTTTAAGAAATATTGCTGATAAAGTAGGTGATATATTTAAAGAAGCTCTTTCTTCAACTGATAATGTAGCTAAAGCAGTAGCTAAAGATCTTACAGGATCATTAAATTCACTAGCTAAAGTATCAAAAGATTTAGCAAATGCTAATAGTAAAGCAGCTGAAGGAGCATTTAGACAAGCTGATGCTGCTAAACTTATTCAACAAAGACAAGCTAAAATAGCACAAATTAATGCTCAGATTGAAATGCTTAATCGATCTGATGTTAAAATTTCTAAAGAAAAAGAAGATTCATTAAAAGAACAATTATCTCAGTTAGAAAGTTATAATACAGAATTTGAAAAAGGTTTACAAGAACAAGTAAATTTATCCCAAAAGTTTAACAAACAAATGGGTCTTACGGGAGTTGCTTTAGGTGGTCTTAAGTCATTAGCAGGTAATTTAGGATTAGGAGCTTTAACTGATACTTTTGATAATGCTGAGGCAGCAGCAAAAGAGGTAGTAGATGTAACTGGAGGATTAGCTAATCAATTTAAAGTATTAGGTGCTGGTTTAGCATCATTAGGTAAAAGTTTTTTAAATTTCCTTACTTCTCCTGTAGCAATGATAGGTCTTTTAGTTAAAGGTTTTCAATCATTATTATCTTTAGGTACAGCTTTTGCTCAAAAAACAGCAGATATAGGAAAATCCTTTTTAGGAATGGGTCGTAGTAGTAAAGCAGTAGTTAATAATATTAAAGATATGGCTGCTGGAGATTTATTTTTAAACTTTCAAGAAGCTAAAAAAGCATTAGAAGGAATGAATGCAGCTGCCGGAACACAAGTAATGTTATCAAAGCAGCAAGTTAAAGCATATCAAGAATACTCACATTTTTTAGGTTTAAGTGAAGAAGCCACTCAGGGGTTATTTAAAATTTCAACACTATCAGGACAAAGTTTTGATACAGTAGGAGATAGTATTGGGGGAATAGTAGAAGGATTAAATATATCAAATGATTCATCAGTTAGTTTAAATGATGTATTAAATGAAGTTGCAGGAGCATCAGCAACTACAATGGCCAATATAGGTAACAATCCAGAGGCATTAGCAAAAGCAGCATTTGAAGCTAAAAGATTAGGAATGACATTAGATCAAGTAGCTGCTGCAGGTGAAGCTTCTTTAGATTTTGAATCTTCTATTGCTAATGAAATGGAAGCTGAGTTATTATTAGGTAAAAACCTTAATTTAGAAAAATTAAGATCTGCTTCATTAACTGGGGATGAAACTACTGTAGCAAAAGAAATGAATAGAATTCTTTCTGAAAATTATGAAGCTACTAAAGGTAATAAAATTGCACAACAAGCTTTAGCAAAAACTTTGGGTATAAGTGTAGATGAAATGCACGAAATGAATCGAGTCCAACAACTTCAAAATAAATTATCTCATTTTGGTGCTGAAGATAGAAAAAAAGCTGAGGCAGAAGTAAATAGATTAATGGCTAAAGGTATATCAGAAAAAGAAGCATTAGCTATGATAGGAAAAGAAAATTTAGAAACAGTAATAGCAGAAGGAAAAACAGCAGAAGCAGCTAATAGATCTTTAGAGAATGCAAAAGAAATATTTAAAAATTCACTAGCCCCTCTAGCTGAAAAAGTTGCAAAAGCTGTAGAACTTCTTGTTTCAAATCCAACATTTCAAGGTTTTGTGTCTGGAATAGGAAAAGTTATAAAAACACTCTCTACATTTATATCAGAAAACCCTGTAATGTCTGCTATTGCTGGTGGTGGAGCATTACTTGGTGGGTTTTTATTAAAAAAGAAATTAGGGTCAGGCGAACCTGGATCTGAGGGTAATCCTTTATTTGTTAAATTAGCAGGAGCTGCAAGTACTGCTATGGATTTTGTAAAGGACGTAATACCTGGAAAAACTGATAAATTAAAAGGATTAGGTAAAGGATTAAAATCTGGAGGAATGTTAAAAGGAGCAGGTAAACTAGCAAAAGGAGTACTTGGTAAAGTAGCAGCACCCTTAGCAATAGGAATGGCTTTATTTGATGGTTTTAAAGGATTTAATGCAGATAAAGATGCATCATTAGGGGATAAATTTAAAAATGCAGGATCTAGTGCATTAAATGGTTTAAGCTTTGGTTTATTAGGTAGCTCAGCAAGTGAAATATCAGCAAATGCTTCAAGTGGTATTGTAACCCCATCAGCTATGGCAAGTACAACTACTCCAACAGCAACAGATTCAGATGTTGTTGTATTATTAAAAGAACTAGTATCAGCAGTTAAAGAAGGTGGTGATGTGTTTATTGATGGAAACAAAGTAGGTAAATCCTTAGCATTAGCAACCTCTAATATGGGGTAATATTTATAATAAATAATTAATTAATAAAAAATATAAAAATGGAAAATTCATTAGTAAATAGATTAGAAAAAGATGGTTCACCTTTATCAAAGGATAATGGAGCAACACCATCGACACCTGATTTTGCAACTTCAACATTACATAAAGAATACTCATTAGACTCTAACCCAGATAAACTATCAGTAAGACCACGTAATGGTAATTTACCTAGTGCTACTACATTAGCATCAGGTGATAGTGTTGAAAAATATAAAGATAATTTACCTGCAGGATCATCTCTTTAAAATAACATTACATGTCTAATTCACTTACACCTGAGTCTAGGGGACGTTTAATTAATCTTAAAACAAATTTAAAAAATTTAAGATTTGGTGGGGACAGACCTGCTTCAGGAACAAGTAATCAACCTTATGAAGTAGTAGACATACCATCAGGAACAGGATATTTAAGGGATGGTATGCCTCTTCAATCGGGTCCTGATTTTATATTAAGAGATGGTTTTTTAGCTCCTTTAAAAGCACTTAAAGATGTAAGTAGATTAGCTAAAATGTTCACTGATACTAAATCTCCAAGAGGTATATTTTTTACTTTAAAAGAAAATTTATTATCTAGAACTAGTGTAAAAACTCAAGCATCATTTGGAGCAGGTTATTTTGGGGGTGCTATGAATCAAGGTGCTTACTTACCTATAGGAACATTACTTCAAGCAGGTTTTAATTGGGCAGGAGTTCATTTAAATAAATTTGGTTTAAATCCTGTAGGATCATTAGGTGGACCTGCTGGTGCAAATAGAAATGCTAGAGGAGGTGCGGGTGCATTAAATCCTTATTCTGTAGTAGTACGAAATGATCAAGAAATAGGAGATAACAGATTATATAACTTTAATAATTTTGTTTCTAAAGGAACTTCTACCTCTGATGATTTTTTTGGAGGAGACTTTGATAATTTATTAGGAGCAAAATTTAATATAAATCCAGAAGCTACAACAGAAAACCCAGATACACCTATATTATATTCATATGGTGGGGGACCTGGTTCTATATTAGGTGTAGGAAAAACAAATATATTTAAAGAACGTCCTACATATAATGCTATAAGAAATTATCAAAATTTATCCTCAGCTTATCCTAATTATAGTGGAGTTCAACCTTCAGGTCTTTCTACTTTATTACATGGTGATAGTTTTAGATTATATTCTAATACAGAATTAACAACACGTAGAGGATTATATCCTCGAAGTTTTATGAATTTTGTTATAGATTCTGAAGTAGAATTTGATGATACTACAGGAAATGTAGTATCTAAAATAATCCATAAAGCCCCAAATTACACAAAACAAAATAAAGCTATAAGAACGGGAATGGGAGACCCAGGGCAACATATAACTTATGCTGTTGATGGTACAAATAAAGAAAGAAATTTATTTGACTACAGCGTACCAGCCTTTGATATGGAAGCTTTAGATAAAATAACAGCTTTAAAAATGTATGAAGGTGAAGGACCTAATCATGATTTACCTATTAATGATTTATGTAAATTTAGAATTGCTGTTATTAATAATGGACCAAGTGAAGGAAAAAAAGCAACTTATTTACACTTTAGAGCATATATAAATGGTTTTACAGATAATTATGCTGCTACTTGGAATGATGTTCAGTATGTAGGTAGAGGTAATGTATTTAAAAATTATAGTGGGTTTACTAGAGATATACAAATGGGCTTTACTATAGCTGCAACTTCAAAAGCAGAATTAATACCTATGTTTACTAAACTTAATTTTTTAGCTTCATCATTAGCACCAGATTACACTGAAGCAGGATTTATGAGAGGCAATATGGTTAGAATGACTGTAGGTGGTTATCTGTATGAGGTACCAGGAGTATTAACTTCATTAACTTATACTATTCCAGATGATACTACATGGGAAATAGCAATTGACACAGATGGAAAATCAGATCCTTCGGTAAAAGAATTACCACATAGAATAGAAGTTAGTTTAGCTTTTACTCCAGTACAAGATTTCTTACCTTCACGACAAAAATTAATTTATGATGGAAATGGTGTATTATCAACAGAAGAAGGTTCTGAAATAGGACCACAACGATTTATAAGTTTAAATAATGGAATTAATAATAATTATATAGGAGAAAATGGTTTAGATAAATATACCCAACCTATAAAAACTCAATCAGATGAATAGATATGCTGGTGTAAAATTATTTAGAACTCTTAATAGTAATTTAAGAAATGAGGGACTTACTTATAGAAATTCTGCTAGGTATCCTATTGCCCCACAGCAAGAAAATGATGTATATGCTATAACAGAATGGGGAGATAGATTTGAAAGTTTAGCATTTCAATTCTATGGTGATGTAACTTTATGGTGGATAATAGCTATTGCTAATCCTAATATTGTTGATTTTTCTTCTATTTTTCTTCCAATAGGATCACAGATTAGAATTCCACAAAATATTTCTCCTATAATTGATAGTTATAATGAATTAAATAGATAAAGTTATGGGTAATATTATAGGTGATCCATTTGATGAGTTTATAAAAAAACAAGTTGAAATAAGACAAACAGCTTTAGGACAAACTACGAATATATCTGCTGATAATTTAAAATATTATACAGTAAAAACTCCATGGTTAAGATTAGCAAGTTCAGTTGATTTAACAAGAAAAGACATGGGTGATAATAGTGTTTTAGATAGGTTAGAAAAAGCAGGTGTACCCCTTGAATCCATACAAGGTCCAAATTTAGCTAAAAATTTTATACTTCAAGGTGGTTCACTTTCATTAGAGGAAACTGTAGATAAAGAGGGGAAAATAACATCTTCAACAATAAAACTTCATAAAGGTTTAAATTATAATAATGAATTATTTAATGGAGCCTATGGTTGGGGTGGGGTAAGTGAAAGAGGATATATTCCTATGCCTGGAATTGAATCAGCTCAATCTACTTATTATAATAATGGGGCTTTAAGTAAAGCAACAATTAACATAAAATGCTACAGTAAAGCCCAATTCCAACTATTAGATGCTTTATACTTAAGACCAGGGTATACTCTTTTATTAGAATTTGGTTGGTCTACTTTTTTAGATAATAACGGAGATTTACAAACATTTGATGGTTTTAAATCACAGCCTTTAGATTTTTTACTAAACCCAGGATCTTTTGAGGGCCCAAAAAATCAATTCCAAATGTTAAATCTTATATCACAAGAGAGATTAAAATATTCTGGTAATTATGAAGCTATTTATGGTAAAATAACTAATTTTAAATGGTCTTTTAGTACAGATGGTTCTTATAAATGTGAAGTATCTTTAATAGGTATGGGTAATATAATAGAATCTTTAAAATTAAATGTAACAGATCCTAAAAAAGATGATCAATCCAGTAATAGTGATGTAAAGTCTGATACTACTTTCCAACAATACATAAATAATTATGTTGGGGAAACCCTAGGAGCTTTTATTCAAGTAGCAGAAAATAATGAACAACCTTTTATGTCTAAAGTTGGGGCAGTAGTACCACGATCATATAGAAATAAATTCTTAAATATATTCAAAAATCCCTCAGGTGGTTATGATCTTAAAATTAATGTAACTAAACAAGAAATTTTAGATTATTTACGTCCTAAATACAATGAACAAGTAGAAGCAGAAAAAGAAATAACAATACAAAATAATAATAATGATCCTTTAATAGCTTATAAAGATGATACTAAATTAAATAAAACTTTTTACAATATTTCACAAAATATACAAGGTAGGTATAAAGGAGAAGCCGGAGGACAATTTTTATACCAAAAGGGTATAAAAAATGGAGCTTTTTTATTAGCTAATACTTATACTGGAAAGAAAAATTTAGGAGGAAGTGAAAAAGTTGAAAAAAGTGTTTATATAAAATTTGCTACCCTATTAAAAATTATTGAAGAAAATTGTAATTTATTTTCAACAAAAGGAGAAGGAGGACGTACCCCATTAGTAAAATTTGATTTTAGTTATGCTAATATAGGAAATGATCAAAATTTTATGTTTATTTGCCCCCCAAATATTTCAACAAATCCTGATAAATGTCTAGTAGCTTATAACAAAATGTCAATTAAAGGAATAGTTGGATATGATAATGATATTGTTACTGATTCAGAATTAAATAAAACACTAAATGCCCAACAAGATTTTTTAGTAGATAATAATCCTTATGTAGGAAGATTAGGTAATGTTTTAATTAATCTAAAATTTGCTTCTGAAGCAATTAAAACCTCTCCTAAAGATCAAGATGGAGCTATATCTGTTTTAACATATGTAAAAACTATATTAAGAGGAATAAATGAATCTATGGGTAATTTAAATAATTTCTTTGTTACTTTAGATGAAAATGAGGGTGTTATAAAAATTTATGATGAAACCCCAAAACCAAATCTTGTTGAAGCTATACCAGAAAAGTTTACAAAAATTAATATTTTTGGGGTAAAACAAGATCAAGGTTCATTCATTACCAATATAGGATTAGATGCAGAAATTCCCCAAAATTTTGCTACAATGATAGCAATAGGGGCCCAAGCATCTGGAAATAATCTTATGGGTAATTCTGTTTCATTTTCGAATTATAATAAAGGTTTAGTTGATAGAATTATACCCGAAAAAATAGATTATGATACTATTGAGAAAAAAGAAGATGAACCTAGTCCTTTAGAAAAAGCAAAAACTATAAAAGTAGAAAAATTATTTAAATCTAAGGATGATGGGAATTTACCTTTAAAAGAAATGTATAAATTTGGAGGCACAAAAGAGGGGGGTAATTATGATAAATATAATTTTTCACCAGAAGTATCAAATGATCTCAGTGAAAATTATACTACTTATATTAAATTAATACATGGAATATTATCAGAGGCTAATACAGTTCCTTCACCTTTTTTCTTACCTTTTAATTTAAATTTAGAAATGGAAGGAATATCAGGAATAAAATTATTTGAAAAATTCCAAATAACTGATGATATTTTACCTCCATCTTATGAAAAAGATAGTGTTGACATTATAGTCAAAGCTATTAACCATAATATTGATGTCCAAAAATGGTCAACTACAATTGATACTCAATCTGTACCTAGATTTGAACCATTAGTAGTTGAGGTAACAGAACCAGAAACCAACCAAACATCAGATAAACAAAAACAATTAGAAGAAGCAGCTGAAGAAACACCACCAACAGATCCTAATGAAGATAAAATTGTAAGATTAAGATTAACTAGATTAGTTGATAATGGTTATCAAACTTTAGGTATAATGGAAGTATTAGATGAAAATGGTAATATTTTATATGCATTACCAACATGCGAACTACCATGGAATGATAATAAAAATAATAAAAGTTGTATACCTACAGGAACTTATACTATAGCTTCAAGAAATAGTGATAAATGGGGGAATCATTTTATTGTAGCTAATGAAAGAAGTAATAATATTAAGGAAATAGATAGATTAGGAGGACCTATTGATGGTAGTAATACCTCAGATAGAACATATGTTCTATTACATGCTATGCAAGCAGCAATAGGAAATACTGGTCCTTTATTATTAGGTTGCATAGCCCCAGGATTTAAATTTAATACTAATCAAAAAGATCAATTTGGTAATCCTAGAGGAACAGGACCTGATTTAGGTTATGTTGGTACTAATGGAAAATATGTTTCTCCATCAAAACAAGAATCTCAACAAGCAGTAAATAAATTAGTAGGAACATTATTTAACACAGGTAAAAATCCAATGTTTAAGATGGAAATCAAAGCCTTAGGGGGTGTTAACAAACCTATAGAAAGTAATTTCTATTCATTTGGTATAGATGTTGAAATTAGAAAAATTGAACAAAAAACAGGAGAAAAATATACCTACATAAATGGAGGGGGTACAAACGCCCCAATAGTAAATAATAATATTTTTGTCCCAACACTTTAATTATGACTTATTTTCCTAAATCTCAAATAAAAGAAAATCAATTTACCCCTGGGGCTGAATGGTATTATGTTAAGAATAATTCTTCTTACACAGGATTTTATTATGTATTATCTAATGGTAAAGCTTACACAGGTAAAAATCCAAATGATCCCCCAAATGAAGAAATTACTAAAAAAACAGAAATTTTTTCATCACAGACAAAAAATGGAATAGTTAATGACATTACAAATGGAGTAACATACGCAGATAATTGGGATGGTACAACTTATGATGATCAAATACAAAATGCCAGAGATGTAAAAATATATGGAATATTAACTGACACTGATTATAATTTAGTTAGATCAAAACCACAATATTCCCCAACATTTCCATCTCCTGAAGATTATGAAAAAGGGATGTTTGTAAGATATTTTGTATGTAAGATAAATCAATTGGAGTATTTAGAAATCGATAAAGGAACATACGATAATATTTTTACCCAAAATAAAATATGGATGTGGGAAAATTATGTACCTTTTACTTTAAATTGGTATATAAATGGAGATATTGATAGAGTATTTAATAACAATAAAGGATCTATTTTTATAAAAGAAAGAGAAATAAATAAAAAAGGATTAGAAGATTATTTAGGAAAACAATATCTAGAATATTTTAAATATAAGAAAGCAAGTAATTTAAATACAAGAGGAAGAGAATTAATTACTCCTACGGGTCAAGATTACATAGGCCCTTATCATATCCATGAATTTCAAGGACCTATGGAGGGTTCTTCTCACACATCAACAGCTCATAGAAAACTATTCTATAGAAGATTCTACAGGGGTAAAATAGTTGATTCTTTAAATCAAGAGGGAGTAATTGAAACAGGAGAAACACAAGCAATAGAATTTACAACAATTATTTCAACAGATCCTAATTATACACCTCCATCACCTAGTGGAGGATCTTCAAGTGGAGGTGGATATTAGATAAATCCTTCATATATTAAAATAAAAAGTTATGTTTTGGTTAGTTGAAAGTAAAGTTCAATTTGAACAATTTACAAATGCTAATTGGGAAGAAGTTTTTATAGAAGTAATTCCAAATAGTTATTTAATACATCCTGCACAAAATAATATTTGTGCTTTGTATATTAGACCGTTAGTATCAACTAAAGGATTTATTGTCCCACTATCACATAGTGAAACTTTAAATATAAATATGACGGAGATAAACACGATGTTACATAAATTTAGTAGCATATATGTGCGTGATAAGAAGGAATTTTTACATTATTTACCATTAAAAGGCCTCTTTGACATAAACCAACAAAACCCTCCGTATATACCAGAACTACTACAAACACATCACATTTTTAATAGGAGATATCCCAATAAAGAAGATGTGAATAGAATTATACCTATAGTCAAACACTATGAGTATTGTGAAGAAATATATAATAACCTTAAAGACAAAATAAATGGAAAAATCAATGAATTCTACAATGACAAATCTTCAGTGGTTTTCAACGCCATTGAAAGAAGTGGTATACGAGTTGATAAATCAAAATTCGAATCGCACTTTCATGATATCGATGGAGACTACGTCTACACGCAGTACAACTTTAAAACCCTTACAGGAAGACCAAGTAACAAATTCAAAGGAGTAAATTATGCCGCACTTAACAAAGAAAATAATAGTAGAGAAAGTTTTATACCCCGCAATGATATATTCGTTGAGTTTGACATTGGTGCTTATCACCCTACTTTGTTGGCTAAGTTGGTCGATTTTGATTTTGGTGATGAAGATATTCATTCTGCCTTTGCGAAAATGTATGGAGTGGAGTATAAAAAAGCTAAAGAGTTAACATTTAAGCAACTGTATGGGGGAGTGTTTGATCAATACAAGGACTTAGAGTTTTTTCAAAAAGTACAAGTATATACTGATAATTTGTGGCAAGAATTTAAGGAAAAGGGTTGGATTGAGTGTCCTATTTCAAAACATCGATTTGAAAAGGATAAGCTTGGTGAAATGAAACCACAAAAGTTATTAAATTATTTGCTACAAAATTTGGAGACGGCAATGAATGTTCATATATTATGGGAAATAATAAGGTTATTACGAAATAAGAAAACAAAGATAGTTTTATATACTTATGATTCGTTTTTATTTGATGTTGATAAAGAAGAAGAAGATGTGTTGGGTGAGATAAAGGAACTATTTAATAAATACAAATTACAAATAAAAACATGCTATGGAAGCAACTACAATTTTAAATAAAACTCCTAATATGTATACTATGGACGATTTTTCGGACATTACTAATCAAAACTTAGGAGACTTGAATAATAAGTTATTTTGCACATTCACAACCTTAGAGGATTTAGATTTACTTCTAAAGTCTATTACAGACAAATATAATATAATGTATAATAAAATATTTGTTTTGTATGTAAAGGAAAATGATGAATATGTTTGCACATATAACATAGATCAAGGTAATATCTCTGACTTACCAGAAAATACAATTTTAGTTCATAGGAAAAAAGAAACAAACACATTGTATACTATCAATGCTTTAAATGAACTTATTAAAAAATTAAACGGAGGAGTAGTAGACACTAAGTTTCCTATAACTTGGGAACACTACAAAAACTCCGTATTGTTAACTCAACATGATGAGTTAAAACAATTAAAAACAAAAATACATAAGATAATTGAACTATAGTTTGGTTACCCTAAGTATTTGTTGTATATTACTCACAGTTATAAAATAAATTAAAAGTTATTATTATGGATTTAAATCAAATCAAATCGAAGTTAGAGTCACTTCAATCACAAACAAACTCAAATAAAGGAACAGGAAAATCATTATTTTGGAAACCTTCTGTAGGAAAACAACAAGTTAGAATTGTTCCTAATAAGTATAATAAGTCATTCCCATTTACTGAAATGCAATTTTATTATGGTATTGGTCAGAGAGTAATGGCTTCTCCCTTGAATTGGGGTGAAAAAGATCCAATTCAAGAATTTACAAAACAATTACGTGCTAGTGGAGATAAAGAAAATTGGTATTTAGCTAAAAAATTAGATGCTAAAACTCGTATTTTTGCTCCTGTAATTGTAAGAGGTGAAGAAGATGAAGGTGTTAAATTATGGCAATTTGGTAAAGAAGTTTATCAAGCATTTTTAAATTTAGCAGCTGATGATGAAATTGGAGATTATACTGATGTATCAGGAGGAAGAGATATTAAATTAACAACTGTAGGTCCTGAAGTAACAGGAACTCCTTACAATAAAACTACAATATCTCCATCAATGAAGCAATCACCTATTAGTGATAATGCTAATATAGTTGAAAGATCTTTAGATACTCAACCTAATCCAAAAGAAGTATTTAAAAGACTTACTTTTGATGAAGTTAAAGCTAATTTAGAAACATTTTTAAAACCTGAAGGTGGAGAAGAAGGAGAAATTTCATCTGAACCTGCTGTTGCCTTTGATAGTGAAAGTAAAAATAATTACTCACTTGAAGGTAAAGATACAACTTCAAAATCAGATAAATTTGATGCTTTATTTGATGATAAAAAGTCTTCAACTGATGATGATTTACCATTTTAAAATATGGCTAGAAAAAAATCACTTACAGAAGCTGCCTCTAAGGAACTTAGATCAAAATTTGATCTAGGTGCCTTTAAGGATAAAAAAGGTTTAAGACAAAATGTTAAGTTTAAAGACCAGGAATGGATTCCTTTATCTTCAGCATTTCAAGATGTTACTTCAATCCCTGGTATTCCTATGGGACATATTGTACTTCTTAGAGGTCATTCAGACACAGGTAAAACTACTGCATTATTAGAAGCAGCAGTATCTGCACAAAAAAGAAATATTTTACCTGTTTTTATTATTACAGAAATGAAATGGTCTTGGGATCATGCTAAAATGATGGGAATGGATGTTAAGGAAGTAGTTGATAAAACTACAGGTGAAATTACTAACTATGAAGGTAATTTTATTTATGTAGATAGAGAAACTATTAATTCTATTGAAGATGTAGCTGGGTTTATTTTAGATTTAATTGATGAACAAAAGAAAGGTAATTTACCTTATGATTTATTATTCTTATGGGATTCAATTGGATCAGTACCTTGTGAAATGTCAATTAAATCAAATAAAAACAATAATGAATGGAATGCAGGTGCTATGTCAACACAATTTGGAAATAGCGTAAATCAACGTATTACATTGTCACGTAAGGAATCATCCCCATATACTAATACACTTGTATGTATTAATAAAGTTTGGACATTAAAAGCGGAATCCCCAATGGGTCAACCTAAATTAATGAATAAGGGAGGATATGCAATGTGGTTTGATTCTACATTTGTAGTTACTTTTGGTAACGTAATGTCTGCTGGTACTTCTAAAATTAAAGCTATTAAAGATGGTAAACAAGTTGAATTTGCTAAAAGAGTAAATATTCAAATTGATAAAAATCATATTAATGGTGTTACTACAAGAGGTAAAATTGTTATGACTCCCCACGGATTCATTAATGACAATGACAGAGAATTAAAAGGTTATAAAGACGCAAGAAAAGATGATTGGGCCGCTATATTAGGTGGTGGCGATTTCAGAGTAGTAGAAGAAGATCAATCCTACACTGATATAACATCTTTTGGAGAAGAACCACAATAAATTTTGATACCCGGAATATCTTTCGTATATTCCGGGCATAAAATCACATTATATGAAACAAAAAGAATTATTTAGACTTCTGGATAATATTCAGGAGCAAGGCCCAGAGACTGAGGTTCATGAAAGAATTTTATTTATAGATGGTTTAAATTTATTCTTTAGAAATTTCGCTGTATTAAACATGGTAAATCCCCTGGGTATTCATATTGGGGGTTTAGGTGGATTCTTTCGTTCTTTAGGGGCTATGATTCGACAAATAAACCCTACTCAAGTTTACGTAGTATTTGATGGTGCTGGTTCTGCTAATAATAGAAAAAATATAATGCCTGAATATAAATCAGGTAGAGATCTTCAACGTATTACTAATTGGGATGCATTTGATGATAAAGATGATGAGGATGATGCTAAAGTAGATCAAATGGTTAGAATTATTCAATATTTAAAAACATTACCTGTTAAAACTGTAAGTATTGATAAAGTAGAAGCTGATGATATTATAGCATATTTAAGTAAAACTATTCCTCAACACCCCAAAGACAAAGCATTTATTGTATCTTCAGATAAAGATTTTTTACAATTGGTTAGTGATAATGTTATTGTTTATCGTCCTATGGAAAAAGAGTACTACACAGCTCAAACTGTAATTGATAAGTACAAGATATCTCCCCATAATTTTATTTTACATAAAACATTATTAGGTGATAATTCTGACAAAATTAAAGGTGTTAAAGGATTAGGTGAAAAAGGTTTATTAAAAAAATTCCCCGAATTAATAGAAAAGGATATGAATTGGGATGATATATTAAATATTTGTGAAAATAAAATATCTGATCATGTTGTATATGCTAGAATAATTCATGGTCAAGATGATTTAGAAAAAAATTATAAAATAATGGATTTAAGTAATCCTATGCTTAGTAAGGAAGACAAAGAATGGTTAGATAAGGTAGTAGAATCAAACGACCTTTCGTATTATCCCGATCAATTCGTAGCAATGTATAATGAAGACCAAATGGGTGGTTTAATTAGAAATGTTGAGTTTTGGGTTAAAGATTGTTTTCAAAATTTAGTTATAAAAAAATAGTTATATGACATTAACAAATTTAAATTCATATGGAACTAGCTTCCAGATTAAGGTAATTTCTTCTTTACTAACACATAAAGAATTTTTAGTAAATATTAATGATATGTTAGTTGAAGATTACTTTGATAATCAAGCCCATAAATGGATTATTAAAGAAATATTAAGATATTATGATAAATATCATACTACACCTTCAATGGAAACATTAGCTGTTGAGTTGCAAAAATGTGGGAATGAAGTTTTACAAATATCTATAAAAGAACAACTTAAGGAAGCTTATAAAAGTTCAAGTGATGATTTAAATTATGTGCAAGAAGAATTTGCTGCTTTTTGTAAAAACCAACAATTAAAAGGAGCTTTATTACAAAGTGTTGATTTATTAAAAGGTGGGGATTATGAATCTATTAGATCATTAATTAATAATGCTATTAAAGCAGGACAAGATAAAAATATAGGACATGAATATGCTAAAGATATTGAATCAAGATATAGAGAAGATAGTAGAACAACAATTAAAACCCCTTGGGATAAAATTAACCAATTACTTCAGGGAGGTCTCGGAAATGGAGATTTTGGCCTTATATTTGGTAATCCAGGAGGTGGTAAATCTTGGTCGTTAGTAGCTTTAGGGGGCCATGCTACTAAGTTAGGATATAATGTGATACATTACACCCTAGAATTAGGTGAACAGTATGTTGGAAGAAGATATGATGCTTATTTTTCTAAAATTGGGGTTGATAAAATTCAAAAACATAAAGATAAGATAGAAAATCTAATGGGGGATATAAAAGGAAATTTAATTATTAAAGAATTTCCAACAGGAAAAGCAACTATGTCAACTATAGAAGCACATATTCAAAAAGTAAAAGATATGGGAATTGAACCTGATTTAATTATAATTGATTATGTTGATCTTCTTTCATCAAAAAGAAAGACTGTCGATCGTAAGGGTGAAATTGATGATATTTATACTAGTACAAAGGGTTTAGCTCGCGAGTTAGATATCCCAGTTTGGAGTGTATCTCAAGTTAACAGAGCAGGTGCTAAAGATAACATTGTAGAGGGAGATAAAGCAGCTGGTTCATATGATAAAATTATGATAACAGATGTTTGTATTTCTCTTTCTAGACAACGTAAAGATAAAGTAGAAGGAACTGGAAGATTCCATATAATGAAAAATAGATATGGAATGGATGGTTTAACATTTGGGGTAAAAGCTGATACATCTACAGGTCATTTTGAAGTATCAAATGATCTTTATTATGAAGGTGAAGATGATAATGATAATAATTCATCACCTCCTCAAACAAATAGTTTTAGTGGAATAGATAAATTTGATAGATCTGAGTTGCAAAAGAAATTTTTTGAATTAAATTCGTAACTTAATAAATAAAATAAAATGGCAAAAAAAGACATAACAAAAGAAAGAATAGTATATAAACCCTTTGAATATCCAACAGCATTTGATTATTGGTTAAAACAACAACAAGCACATTGGATTCATACAGAAGTTCCAATGATGAGTGATATTAATGATTGGAAACAAAATTTAACAGAAACTGAAAAAAATATTATAGGTTCGATTTTAAAAGGATTTGCCCAAACAGAAACAGTAGTAAATGATTATTGGACAGGATTAGTCACAAAATGGTTCAGAAAACCAGAAATTATTGCTATGGCTACTGTATTTGGAGCTATGGAAACAATTCATGCTGAAGCTTATAGTTTATTAAATGAAGAATTAGGTTTAGATGATTTTTCAGAATTTTTAGAAGATGAAGCTACAATGGCTAAAATTGAAGCTTTAACAGATAATAGAGATTCTTATGATGGGGAAATTAATTGGCATGAAAGAGCTAAATCCTTAGCAATTTTTTCTGCATTTACTGAAGGGGTAAATTTATTTAGTTCATTTGCTGTTTTATTATCATTTAAATTAAGAAATAAACTTAAAGGAGTAGGTCAGATAGTTGAATGGTCAATTAGAGATGAATCAATGCATTCAGAAGCAGGTTGTTGGTTATTTAGAACTCTTTTAGAAGAAAAACCAGAATTAAAAACTCCAGAACTAGAGGCTGCAATTAATGAGGCTGCTTTGCTTTCATTACAGTTAGAACTAGATTTTATTGAAAAAGTATATGAAGAGGGTGATTTAGAAGGTTGTAGTAAAAATGATTTAATTTCATTTATTAAACACAGGGTAAATACTAAAATGGGTGATTTAGGTTATAGACCTATTGTAAATGGTATTGATGTTAAGGCAGTAGAAAGAATGAAATGGTTTGATCATTTATCAGCAGGAAAACAACATACAGATTTCTTTGCAAATAGAGTAACAAATTATAGTAAAGGTGTACAAGATTGGGACGCAGCCGCAATATTTTAAAAAATAAAAAATGGATAATAATAGTTTAGTAGCAGATTACTCCCAATGGGAGAAGGGTAAAGATTACCCTGAATTTATGGATGAGGTAGCTTTATCAACAATTTCAAAGGGCTATCTTTTACCAGGAGAAACACCTAAAAAAGCATATAGAAGAGTTGCTCATGCTGTAGCAGTTAGATTAAATCGTCCTGATTTAGAATCAAAATTCTTTAAATATATTTGGAATGGTTGGATTGGTTTAGCATCCCCTGTACTTTCAAACACAGGCACAGACCGGGGTTTACCTATTTCTTGTTTTGGTGTCGATACACCAGATTCAATTAGAGGAATTGGTTTAACTAATGCTGAATTAATGAAATTAACAGCCTCAGGAGGTGGAGTTGGTGTTAGTGTTTCTAGAATTAGACCAAGAGGAACAGAAATTAGAGGTAATGGTAAGTCAGAAGGTGTAGTTCCTTGGTGTAAAATTTATGATTCTTCTATTATTGCTACTAACCAAGGTAATGTAAGAAGAGGAGCAGCTTCAGTCAATTTAAATGTTAACCACCCAGACATTGAAGAATATCTGCAAATTAGAAGACCAAAAGGTGATCCTAATAGACAATGTTTAAATTTACATCAATGTGTTGTTGTAGATGATTCATTTATGAGAAAACTAAATGATAGAGATGAAACTGCAATGTCTATTTGGTTAGAAATTTTAAAATCAAGAATGGAAACAGGAGAACCATACATTATGTTTGAGGATAATGTAAATAAAGATAATCCTTTAGCATACATGATGAATAATCTTAATGTTTCAATGACAAATATTTGCACAGAAATAACACTTCATACTGATGAGGAACATTCATTTATATGTTGTTTATCTTCATTAAATTTATCAAAATATGATGAATGGAAAGAAACAGACGTTGTAGAAATTGCTACATACTTTTTAGATGGTGTTATGCAAGAATTTATTGATAAAACTAATGGAAAAGAAGCAATGAAGCGTACCCACAAACATGCTAAAAAAGGAAGAGCATTAGGTTTAGGTGTAATGGGTTGGCATACTTTTTTACAAAAGAAAAACTTACCATTTAATTGTATTGCTTCTACAGCTTGGACCCATACTATAATGTCTAAAATTAGAAGTGAAGCAGAAGCAGCATCTAGAAAATTAGCCCAAGAATATGGTGAACCCTTATGGTGTAAAGGAACAGGAATGAGAAATACTCATGTTTTAGCTATTGCACCAACAGTTTCAAATTCAAGAATAGGAGGATGTTCGGCAGGTATTGAACCACAACCAGCAAATGTTTATACATTTAATGGAGCTAAAGGTACTTTTATTGTTAAAAATCCAGAATTAGAAAAATTACTAATAGAAAAGGATAAAAATACAAGTAAAGTTTGGGATCAAATTTTATCAGATGAAGGATCAGTACAAAACTTACCTGCTGATGTATTATCAGAAGATGAAAAAGAAGTATTTTTAACTTTTGCAGAAACTAATCAATTAGCATTAGTTCAACAAGCAGCTATTAGACAAAAATATATTGATCAAACCCAATCATTAAACTTAGCATTTTCTCCTACAGATTCTCCAAAATGGATCAATCAAGTTCATATGGAAGCCTGGAAATTAGGTATAAAAACATTGTATTATTTAAGAACTGATTCAGTAATTAAAGGAGATTTAGGATCTCGTATGGCTGATTGTGTTTCTTGCGACGGTTAGTATACTAGTAGTTATTCCCCATATATTTATAGTAAAACACTTATATGAAAAAGTTAACACAATTCTGGAATTGGCTTTTGGGTAAAACAACTCTAGACGAAAAAGCTGTTGAGGTTTATGATGAAGTAAAAGATAGAGCTGAAGAAATGGCTGATGAGTTTAAAGATGTAAAAAAAGCTTTAAAAGATGTAGCTATTCAATCTAAAGATGTTATTGATGCCTCTAAGGGTAAAAAAAGAAGAGGTAGACCTAAGAAAAATAAAGGTAGAGCTAAATGTAAGGGGCAATAACGATGAAAAAAATATTAATATTATTTTCTATATTATTTTCTCTTAACTCATATAGTCAAAATGAATTAAAGAAAATATTTAAATTTTCTACATTTTATGCAGCAGCAAATGGAGGAACTTCTCTTTCTAATGTTGATGTTTATTCTGTTACTGATGGTTTAACAACAACCACAATAGAAACTCCATTTGATTATTCATTAGCATTAGGAGTTAGAAAAATAGCTAGAATGGGTTATGAACCTAAAGAAGTATTTAAAAATGGTCAAGAAAACTCATTTTCAGATGCTGCTACTATTGGTAAAGTTAAAGGATTTGAATTTTTATTTGAAGTTGATTACAAAAGACAAGAAGGAATTAAATATCTAGACCAACATCACTTTTTAAGATATGTATCTGAATGTGGAAATGATAAATGTACTAAACCTATATGTATTAAAAATTTCACTGCTAAAATTGAATATTTACAAGATGGATTTGCTGATATAGAATATTTTGAAGCATCAGAGCGTTATAGATACAAATATAATAATAAATTATCATTTAATCTTGGTGCAGTTCAACGTTTATCTGAACCTTATGGTTATGATCCTTTAGAAGAGTGGAAATTATCAAATGGTAATTTACACTACACATACTTAGCATTAGAAGAAGGTTATAATGCTAATTTTATCTCACATGATATTATTCAATATCTAGACCCACAAGGAAACATAGTAGCAGAAAATAATGAAGTTTGGGAAGCAGTAGTTATCCCACAAGTATTAGCTGACTATACTGAGAAAAAAAGAGACCAACAAAATAATACTATACAACATTCATTAGTTATTGGATTTGATTATTACCATTATACTAAAACATTTTGGTTACATTCATGGGGTAATTTAATGCCATGGCATTATGATGATGGTAGTGAATTTTCATATCATAATTTTAATGATGGTAAACAATGGTATGATTATTCAGGAGGTTTAATTTTTGGGTACAAATATAATAAAAGTTTAGGAGTATTTATAGAAGGAAAATATAACAAATATTGGAATAGAGAATGGCATGACTTTTCTGTAGGAATGAATTATATAATATTTTAAAAAATGGCAAAAGAATTAAGTGAAAATACAAGTTTTAATGTTAGTATACAAACTTTAATAGGTATAGGATTTGCCATTACTACAGTAGTAGGTATGTGGTTTGCGTTACAAGCAGATATACAAGAAGCAAAAGAACTACCTGTTCCACCTCCTCCAGCTATTACTAGAATGGAATTTGATATGAAAGACCAATTAGTAAGACAAACCATTATGGATACTCAAAAAGATGTAGAAGAAATTAAGGAAACTTTAGAAAAAATAGAAGATAAATTATACGGTAGATAATTATATGAAATTTTTTAATAAAAATATTTGCTTAACTTCACCTACAACTATAATGATTATAGTTGCTTTATTATTTAGTACAATAGTACTTGCTAATGTATGGTCAAAAGAAGAAATTGAAATAGTAGAAATCAAAAATATCGATGAAGAAGAAATGTGGGTTCCTACTAAAGAAGACATAGCATATCAAGATAGTATGTATATTATAATTAGAAATACTCAAAATGATATAACAGATATTAAAAAAGATATAGTATATATTTTAGAGAGGTTAGATTACGAAGATGGTTCCTGGGATAGTATTAGATATGTAAAAGGTGGAAAAATCGATAAACGTAGAAACCAATAATATGAAAAAAGATTATACATCAGTAAAAATATTTGGAGGATATTTATTAATATTACTCCTTATGTTAATTTCAAACACAGCAAATGGTCAATCTCTTTGTGAGGATGAAGGTCTATGTGTAGTACAATTTAATGCTGGATTTAATGAAGCAAATAAAGTACTTTGGATCGATAAATTAAATGATTGTTCTAAAAAATTTATTGATATTCAAACTGATACTGAAGCAGCAAGTAAATATAAAATAGTAGTTGTTCCTACAATTGTAATATACAGTGATGGAGAAGAAGTTGGACGATTTCAAGCAAATATTATGATGCAAATGGAAGCAACTAAAAAAGATGTACAAGAGAAGATTGATGAAATTATAATGTCAGATTTTTAAAAATTAAACAATGAAAAAATTACAGTTATTATTATTAACATTTTTAATACCTTTTTTAGGTTATACACAAGGTTCTTGGATTCATATTCAATTAATGACAGACAATTATCCATCTGAAACAAGTTGGAATATTACACCTCCAGGGGGTTCACCTATTATTATAGAAAACGATAGCAATATGCTACCAAATACAATGTACGATACTGTTGTTTTTCTTGGTGGTACTATTATTGCAAGTATATATGATAGTTTTGGTGATGGTTTAGGTTCATCTCAATGGGGTGGGACTGATGGTTGGTTTATGATTAGCAATTTATGTCAAGATACTTTAATGTATGTTGCTGGTAACTTTGGAGACAGTTTAGTACAAACACTTACTGTTGCTCCTTGTGCTCCTCCAACATTTGGTTGTTTAGATCCTAATGGATTGAACTATGATTCAACAGCATACTTTCCTGGCCCTTGCACATATCCCCCTTGTAGTGGTTTATTATCTGATACTGTACAACAAACTTGTTTACCAACTGGACAAACATTAGTACAATTTTTCTGGCAAAACGATACAACCAATGGTAACTGTAATCCAGTTAAATTTTGGTATTGGAATGAAAATGGTGTTGGTCCTTTTCAATATGGACTTGGTCCTAATCAACAAGACTTTGCAGTTTATGCGGGTAATGGTCAGATGCCTCCTAACTGGTCAGTAGAACATTATGGTATGGTAGAATTTGCAGATAGTACTTTTTCAGATACTATAGCATACACACCTACTTCATGTATAGCAGGATGCACTGATCCAACTCAACCAACTTATAACCCATGGGCTACATTTGACGATGGTTCATGTTCAGGTACAACTTGTGATACTAATATAACTTATCAAATTACAATGGAAATTACATTTGATAATTGGCCAAGTGAAACTGGTTGGTCTATAACAAGTGGTGCTTATGGTGTATTACAAGAAGAACTTCCTGGCGCATATAATTTTAATGATATTGGTCAAACTTATACTTACACTTTTTGTGTAGACCAAGCAGCAGGTTTTGAATTAATTGTAACAGACACTTACGGTGATGGAATGGCAGGGACTACTTCTGGTGGTTCATTAGATGGTATGATTGTTATTTATGATTGTTTAGGAGACACTATTTGGTATATGGATAATCCTGGATTTGGTAGTACATTATATTCAGGACAACAATTTGGTGTACCATGTTTATCAGTTCCTCCTGTGTATGGTTGTACAGATGATGATTATCAAGAATTTGATCCATTAGCTACAGTTGATGATAGTTCATGTGTAAATTTACACGTTTATGGTTGTACTGATCCTTCTGCTTTTAATTATGATCCTAATGCAACTATTAATGATATAGTACCTGATTGTCAATATCAATTATGGATTGGGGATGCTGGTGGTGATGGTTGGGGTAATTCATATTTAGGCGTTTATCAAAATGGAGTTAATTTTGGAACATTTACAATGGGTCCTGGTAGTTATCAAGATTCATTTTTATTAGTATTAGACGCTGGTATACCAGTTAATGTATATTATTTTGAAGTTGGTGGACCACAACAACCTCCAGAAGAAGTACAATTTCAAACATGGCACAATTCATTTAAACTAACAAATGCAGATGGTGTTGTATTAATGCATGAAGGTACAAATCCTTTTGCTAACAATGGTCAAGGTGCATTACAATCATTCCAATCACCATTTTGGACAACATACTCAGCTATACCTTTCTGTGGTGATTATTGTATTCCTACAGTATTAGGTTGTATGGATTCACTAGCATTTAATTATGATTCTACAGCTAATGTAGATGATGGTTCATGTATACCTTATATTTTAGGTTGTATGAATGTGTTTGCAATAAATTTTAACCCATTAGCTAATGTTGATGATGGTTCTTGTATACCATTTATTAATGGGTGTACTGATTCAATAGCAGATAATTATAATCCACTTGCTAACACTGACGATGGTTCATGTTATTATATTGGCTGTATGGATGTAGCTGCTTGTAATTTTGATTCAACAGCAACAGTAAATAATGGTTGTCAATACCCAGCACAATATTATGATTGTAATAATGTGTGTTTATTAGACTCAGATGGAGATGGTATTTGTGATGAATTAGAAATACCTGGTTGTACTAATCCTATTGCTTTAAACTTTGATATTACAGCAACAGACGATGATGGTTCTTGTATTTTACCAATTTATGGTTGTACAGATCCATTAGCATTTAACTATAACTCATTAGCAAACACAGACAATGGATCTTGTATACCTGTTGTATTTGGTTGTACTGACCTTACAGCTTTAAATTATGATCCTTTAGCAAATACAGATAATGGGTCTTGCATACCTTATATTTATGGTTGTACAGATTCAACTGCATTTAATTATAATCCTCTAGCAAATACTGATAATGGATCCTGTATTTCTTTAATTTATGGTTGTACAGATTCTACAGCTCTAAATTATAATCCATTAGCAAATACAAATGATAATTCTTGTATAGCAGTAATTTTAGGATGTACTGATTCAACAGCCATTAATTATAATTCATTAGCAAATACAGATGATGGTTCATGTATAGCTACGGTATTAGGTTGTACTGATTCAACAGCATTTAATTATAACCCACTTGCTAATGTAAATGATGGTTCATGTGTACCATACGTTTATGGTTGTACTGATCCTACTCAATTTAACTATGACCCCTTAGCAAATAGTGATGATGGTAGTTGTATCCCTTATATTTATGGTTGTATGGATGCAACAGCATTTAATTATAATCCTTTAGCAAATACTGATAATGGTTCTTGCATACCAGTAATATTTGGATGTACAGATTCAACAGCTTTAAATTATGATATATTAGCAAATACAGACAATGGAACTTGTATTTTACCTATAACAGGATGTACAGATGTTTCAGCATATAATTATGATCCTTTAGCTAATACCTCAGATTCAACAGCATGTTTATATGATGCTGGTTGTTATGGAGGACCTGGAATACCTTATTGGTTAAATGATGGGTGTTATGCTTGGGTAATTGATGTTGATAATTATTGTTGTACTGATGATTGGGATGCTACTTGTCAATCTATGTACGATTATTGTCAATTAGGTTGGCCAACTAATATTCCTGATGTTTCTGCTTTAGGTATAGTTGTTTATCCTAACCCAACAAGAGGATTAATTCATATAGAAACTAGATTAGAAATAGAAGTTGAACTTTATGATATGACTGGTAAATTATTAATTAAATCTAATAATACTTCTAATAGAATTGATATAAATAATTTCCCTTCAGGTATTTATAATATGACAATAATACATGAAGATAAAAGATATAGTAAAAGAATAATTAAAAATTAAAACTATGAGTTGGAAAGAAATTTTTAAAGATGAAAATGAATATAATGAAAAATCTATAGTTGGTTTCATTGCATTCTTAATGATGGTAATTGTAATGTTAGCTGATTTGATAACAGGATGGATTGGGAAAGACTTAGTAATAAATGAATATATTTATGATTCATTTGTAATAGTAGTACTGGGGTGTTTTGGTATTGCTGGTTTAGAAAAATTCGCAAATAGAAAATAATATGAAAGAATTAAAAAATTTTAGAGCATTTCTTAATGAAGCCAATCCAGATGGAACTGTTTCTCAAGGTTTAGCTGAAGGCCATAGTTTAAGTGACTCTGATATAGATTATTTAGAAGATTTTATTAATAGATCATCAAATGAAGATAATGTAATATTAAGACGTATTATTAAAAATATTATTAAAACTAATATAAAAAAATAATGAAAAAATTATTATTATTATTTTTATTTTTATTTATGGGATGTAGTAGTAATGAAAAAGCAGATAAACCATTAGCAGGATCAATACAAGCAGATGGAACAATTAAGGATTTAACGGAAAAAGACACAATTAAATAATAAACTATGGATTGTTATACAAGAGAACAAATAGAAAATGCTATGGTTGCAAAAGATTATAGATATTTTAAATCAGGAGATCTTAATCTTAATATTGTAGGGGTTAGAAATTCAGAAACAAAAAATAGAGTTACAAATGCATTTGATGATTGTATTACTTTATCTTATAAATTAGATGGTGAATGGAAATTTCATTGTTTTAAATGTACTACAGACCCAGGAACTCATTGGGTAGAAAATTTACTTAACCCTAAGGGTGTAGCAATTCTAAAACCAGGGCAATACAGAAGTTCTCATAAAATTGGTTTACACCAAGGGAAATATGAAGCCTTAAAACAACAAAAACCTTTAGAAGTTTATCGTGATGGTAATCAAGATGGAATTTATGATTGTTTAGAAGAAGATATTGATAAAGGTATTTTTGGGATTAATATTCATAGAGCAACTGCCAAAACAGGAGGTAAATCAACTAGAGTAGATAAATGGTCAGCTGGTTGTCAAGTAATAGCATCAAATAATGATTTTGCTGTATTTATGAAGATATGTAACCAATCAAAAGATTTTTGGGGTAATTCATTTACTTATACTCTTATTGAGTCAGAAGATATTATTTAATTAAAATTTAAGTTATGTGGAAGAATATTCAAATAAGATTATTTCCTCTGTTAATTGCCTTTTCTGCATTATCAGTTTCATTATCAGCAGCATTTTATTCAATTAGTGGTTTAAGTAAATTATTTGCAGGAGCTGCACTTGCTGTTATAATAATGGCTGCATCATTAGAAATAGCTAAATTAGTTATAGCATCTCTTTTATACCAATATAGAAAGACCCTACCTAAACTATTAAAATATTATTTATCTATAGCCTGTGTAGTATTAATTTTAATCACTTCTATGGGAATTTATGGGTTTTTATCCGCAGCCTATCAAGAAACAGCTGCAAAAGCCGGAAATATAGATGCACAAATTACTTTAATAGAAACTAAAAGAAATAATATAAAAGAACAGTTAATTGTATATAATGAAGAAAAATCAAGTATAAATAAATCCGTAACAAGTTTACGAAATGGTTTAAGTAACAATGTAATACAATATACAGACACAAGTGGTAATATAGTTACAACAACTTCATCATCAACTCGTAGAGCTTTAGAAAAACAATTAGATCAAGCTATTGAAAGACAAACAATAATAAATACTAAAGTTGATGATTTAAATGATAAAATATTTCAATATGAAACTGAAATAGTTGAAGTAAGAACTAGTGATGCTGTTTCTAGTGAGTTAGGCCCTTTAAAATATCTATCAGGATTAACTGGAACTCCTATGGATAAAATTATTAATTGGTTACTTTTAACTATTATTTTTGTATTTGATCCCCTAGCAATCGCTTTAGTAGTAGCAGCTAATTTTGCTTTTGATCAAATTAAATCACCTAAATTTATTCCCCAACCTATAAGGATAAGACAGCCTAAAAAGGTAAAAATGTCAGTTCCTGAGGGTATGGAGTTTGATAAAGAATATCCAATACCTTCTAATGATTTAAAACAACGAGTAAAAGAAAATCAAGAAAAATTAAAAGTAGTAGTTCCAATGCCCCCTAATAGATACTTCCCAGAAGAAAAAAGAATGGATATTATAGGCCAAAACGGTAATGATGGTTTACATTATGATGAGTTAGATTTAAATAAAGATGGAAAAATTTCTCAGGATGAAATTGATGTTGCTTTAAAAAAATTAAAGGATAAGGCTCATGAAGCTAAAGTAAGTGGAGATACTGCTTTATATGAAGTTTACATCAAAGAAATAAATAATATCAAAAATAGTTGAAAGAATTTATTAAATTTGTACTAATTTGGATTAGTCAGCAATTAGCTATTCCATTTTGGATAGTAGGTCATATTCATTTATCATTAAATACTTATGGAGATATTAAAGAAATTATAGCATCTTTAGGTATGAATATATTAGTTGCTATAGGATTTTGGTTAGATTGGTTAAAGACTTCACGTAAATAATTTGGAAAAGCAAGATATCTTTCGTATATTTACCCTGTAAATAAATTAAAAACAATAAAGGTTATGAGTAAATTATTAACAGCACTTCTTAAAGAACAAAAAAGATTAAAATCTACTGGTTGGAAACCTAAATTTAAAGGCGACACAGGAATGAATATAGCTCAACTTATGGTAGATAATGATGTTGAACTTCGTAATGAATGGGATAAAGCATTTATAAATACATTTAAACAACTTAAAGATAAATAATATGAGAGGTAGACCATCAGAAAATATAATTCGTAAAACTAAATATACTTTAGAATTTTTAGAATATCCTTCAAAACCAGAATTAGGTAGTAAATCTATTTGGCATTTTGATGATAAAAAATCTAAAAATGGCGCTTATAAAGTAGAACAATTTCCACCTAAAGGAGAACGAACAGAGAAAATTAAAATAGAAAAAGGTAAGGCATATGGAAAAATGCCTGTTGTTATGGCTTTTAAAACATCAAATCGTTCTAATGCTAAAACTAAAATAAAAGTATGGAAAAACGAGAATGTTGATTATATTTTAACAGCTAAAAAACTACCAGGTGTACCTGAAAAGGCTGAAATATTAGATATCGGCGTAGGTTTATCATTTATTAAGGAATATAGCAAAAAATATAATCTAGCTTAATTTTCATATATTTATAACAAAATACAAAAACATGGATAATTTTGACCTTAAAAAGTTTGTTAGCGAAAAAACGTTATTAAACGAAAATGCCCCAGGATATGATACTAGAAAAACTGGAGAGCCATTACCAACACTAGAAAGTGTACAAGCTGCTTATGAAGCTAAAAAAGCTGAAGATAAAGTAGATGAAAAAGATGTTGAGAAAAAAGTAGAAAAAGTACTTTCAGATGAAGGTGGAGCAGCAGGAAAAGATCCATTTGAAGATTTAGCAGATGAATTAGGTATATCAAAATTAAAAATGATGAAAATCATCAATGCAATGTCTAAAGTTAAAAAACACAAGGATGGAGATTATATATTAACTCCAATTACTGAAGGTGTTATTAATGAAGGTAAAAAATCTGAATTAGATAAAAAATTAGCTGAAATTGATAAAGCAGGAGCTATTACTACTTTAGAAGCTAAAATTAATGCTATTGATGAAGCTATTGAAGCTAAAAATAGTAGAATTAATATGGTTCAAGAAGATGAAAATCTATCAGAATTAATAGATAAAAAAAGAGTTAAAGAAATGCAAAAAGAAATTAAACTCTTAGAAAGATCTAAAAAATTATATGAAAAACAATTAGATAAAGCAAACGGTAAGAAAAAAGCTAAAAAAGAAATTGTTGACGAGTATAATGTAGAACCACACAATTCAATGGATGAAATGAAATCTGATGACCCAGATTATATGATTAATAAATAATATGGCAACAAGAGCACTTATAGGATATTTAGATGATGATAAAGTATTAACTTCTACTTATAATCATTATGATGGTTACCCTGATCATTTAGGAAATATACTAAATAAATATTACAATGCGAATGGGAAAGCTAGAAATGTAGCAAATAAAGGATATATTTCATATTTTGAAGACGATGGTGACATAGTATCAAAAAACCCAGAAAAAAAACCATATAAACTTAATTTAAAAGGTGAATTTGAAGATGCATTATATTCTATATCTCAAGAAATAGACTCATTTGGTGCTGATTATGCTTATATTTGGTATAATGAAGAAGGTTACTGGGTTGAAATAAAAAACACAGGTACTCAAGGTGTAATAGACCAATTATCTAAAGAACTAGATTCAGCAGCTACAATGTTTGGTCCTGTTGATGAAGAAAAATCAATGAAAGAAAGAAGAGCAGTCCCTTCAGACAGAGCAGATCATAAATTAATGGATAAAGCAATCGATAAAGATGAAAAAATAAAAGATATGAAAAAAGAAAATATAGATTATAGATTAGATCCTTATGATGATAAAG